>Ga0163215_100107_pt1 | contig 246458 bp, 213 predicted proteins | sample SynspAceP_FD_185934 | JGI IMG/M metagenome (GOLD analysis project Ga0163215, IMG submission 185934) | Saline lake microbial communities from Ace Lake in Antarctica - Synechococcus sp. Ace-P (Hybrid Assembly) | ecosystem: Environmental > Aquatic > Non-marine Saline and Alkaline > Saline | place... | reverse complement strand
ATTTCTTCAACTAATTGAAGCTTAAAAGAAATGGAGTAATCTTTTTGGGTACGCCTGGTATACCCCACATTTTCTGATGTTTTCATTACACTAAGTTTTTAGTGTATCACTATTTCAGGACGGGACAGCTTTAGGAATAAGGAGGATACCACCGGATATAAAGGTGAACCCTTTTAATTATAAAATATTGAGAATATGGACTTGGATTTACTTATAACATGGATTTTTGTACTGGTTCTGGTGGTCTACTTGACGCAGCTCCCGATCAGAAGGTTGAACGCCTTCGGAAACTTCTTGAAAAAGGTATTGGGCGTACTTCCTATCTCAAAGATGACCGAGGCCATCGGGAAACGCAGAAATGTCGGAAAAACCGATAAATGAGCTATCTTTATAGCACGTTCTTATATACTGAGCGGACAAAAAACCTGTGCCCGATAGTTCGGAAACGACCGAAACAGTTGATTTTTTACGGTAGTTAGGATACTAAAGGAAATAACAGGACAGACTCCTCGACAACATATTCAAGAAAAGCTAATCGAAATTGCAAAATTTAAATTATCTACCATAGTAGAATCTGTAAATGAAATAGCCTATAATTTAGGATTCGCACATCCTCAATTTTTAAATAAGCTATTTAAAAGAAAGACAGAACAATCCCCTGTTCAATTTAGAAAATCTTTTTTTCAATAAATTATATACTTGTTTCTTATTAAAAGATAGGCAGGCAACCCAAATAGCATTAATTGTCACTAAAAAGGTCCCTTTTCCCTCGGCCCATTACTGGTAACCTTCCAATGGCCATTCTCTTTGATCAATTTGAAAATGCCGGGCTTTTTGTCAAATGAAGAACTATATTTGACCCAAGCCGTATTGTCTTCAACAGCTTCCTCTAGGATTTCAACTTTGGTACCTTTTTCCTCTTCGGGTAGCAAATTCTGAATCATAATTAAGCCACTATAACCATCAGAAGTAGTATACTTTTTTAAAGTAGTGTTGTCTATGGCGTAGAAACTTTCTACAACTATCTTGGCTGTTTCTGTATGAGATAGGTCTTGTTTATTAGAACATGCAATCAGCAAGAATGCCAGTATTGAAGTGATCAGTGCTTTCATAATATTTTAATTTGGGTTATTGATATATCTATGCGAGACTTTTAACTCTAAATTTCGTTCTCCTTTCCTTTCATTCAATTCAAGGACAGCGATGCGGTCATAACTCAAAGAGAATTTGGGAACGACGTATACCAATCTTGCCGTTTCGTTTTTCTTGATTCTTGAAGGCAGGTTGTGTTTAAACATGGGTTTCAAGTATAGTTTCTGTAAAGATTTCCTTTTTCCCTTCTGTCTTGTTTCAACCGAGAGTTTTAAGAAATTCAAATCGTAATCCAAAGTAGATTTGTTTTCAATCTGGATAACGAAGTAGAGTTCTTCGGTATCAAAAACAATATTTTCAACACTTAAAAGGATATCTTCGTCACCCTTTTTTAACCTATCTATTTTCTGCTTTTGGTTGAGAAGGTATGCGCAAATTTTCTTGTAATAAAACGTTTTGTTGTCAATGGTATCCACAAGCGAATCTTTACTGGGAATTACTGGTTTCAGAGGCTTTTCATTGCCTATACTACTGGAATCCGGTATAAAATAATTCAGCTTGGAAAGCTCCTTTCTATACCTTACAATATACGAAAAAATTGAACCGTTGCTATTGACTACCAGCAGATTACTTTCCTTCCCAGGGGTTGCTTGCAGTAAACCAAAATATTGTTCTTTTTCTCGATTGTAGGTAAAAATGAAATTGTCCGAACCGGTTATTCCTTGTCGTATAGGTTCAGGAAAAAACAGGGCTACATTCTTATGGTCATTGGCGTAGATAGTATCGAATGCTATTGGCTGTTGTGCTGGAGCCTGCGCTGAGCAAGGCCGAAATGAAAAAGCGGAAATTAGTAGAGTAGATATTAATATAAATGTTCTCATAGCTTTGGTTTTAGAATTAGTTTGTAGTTGTTCAGTACGGTTACTTTTACGTTTCGATTCTTTCGCCGAAGTACTTTGGTCACACCGCCCACCTGTGGAATGCTGGGAATATTGATGTCCTGAATAATATCGTTGAGGACCTCGGTGCCAACTTCTTCCCGAAAACTATTTTCTACATAGATACCCTCGCTACCATCCTGAACATCAAAGGCCTTTAATTTGGTAGGATGATGGTCAATATTTTCAATTTCAATCAGGGCACGATTGGGCTGAAAACTTATAAATCCAAAAACAGATGTATTTTTAGTAATTACCTTTCCATTTATAGTCGCTGTGTTGGTCAACCGCATTCGCAATCGAGAATTGGCCTGGACTACTTGGTCGCCGTCGGCAACTGCATAAATCGTAACATCCGTATTCCCGATAATTGAAATGTCGTTTGGCTCAGGTGAAGCAGCAAAGAATAATTGATGTTCCAAACCCAGTTCTTTGCTTTCAATCTTTTGTTCCCGTTTTATTTCCGCAGAATCTATTTCCTGAACTTTTATGGGAGCGGTTTTTCTTTCCCCAAGATTCTGATAAGTTGATCCAGAATATTTAATTTTCCCTGCTGCATAGATGCTATCCACAATACGCTCTTTTTCAAGTTCAGGGAGATCTGGATTATAATAGCCAAGGGAATCAATCAGTTTTTCATTATAAATACTCGGCGCATTGTTCTCACGCACTTCTTTCAAATCATTGATGGCATCCAGTTTGGAATTGTATTCTTTTTGATTCTCTTCCAAATCGGGCACTAAGGTTTGCTCCAGGTTTTCATTTTCACTTTCATCATCTCCCATTACCATTACGGAATAGGAAATTAGAAACAGGAATATCACAGCCAGGACTGCAGCAAAGACAATTTTATTTTTTTCTATCTTCATCGTTAAGTTTTTTTAGAGTGTTCTCGAAAAAGTCAGTAATCAATAGGCCATGTGGATTGTTTGGAAAGTTTCGATCGACCATAGCTAGGTTGCCAGTGGAAACAAGTTCATAGGTGTCTATTATAGACCCTCTATTGATTTCAAAAATGGTCGTAGTCGTAAAGCCATAAGAGCCATTATTTTCTGATATCCTTGAATCGATACTCAGCACTTTTTGAACCAAGGAATACTGCAATAATCGATTATAGACACCATCAGCTTTTTTTTGGCGATAGAGGTTGTCCACCGAACTATTACCTAGCCAAAGTGCTTTCTTCAAATTACGTTCATAGTTACTGGCATCAATATTATAGAAGTAATTGTGGAACAGTTCCAAATGGGCCAAAGCTTCGACCCTGATATTCTCTTTTTGGGTTACAAGCTTTAACGGAATGATACTCCCATCGGTATTGATGGCAAACGCACTATTAAGCGCATTTTTATTGGCCGTAAAAGCCATCCAAACCGAAAAGGTGCTGGACAACAAAGCAAAAACGACGACCGTCAAAACGATGAATCGGTTTAGCTTTAGGACGTTATAAATATTCTTGTATGCTGTTATCATTTTAAGTTAAATTAGCTAGTAAACAATCTGAGTGTGAAGGAAGTGGCGCGCCTGTATAATTTGAATTTTAGGAAGACAATGAAACCCACAGATCCAAGCTGTACCACAGGGGCAAAAAAGCCTTGACCTACATCCGTACCAAAAAGATTTGTCCAGAAATTGGTATTGATTTCGGTGTAAATGGCATTCACAAATATGTTGACCAAAAAGAAGGCGGGTACGAGCATATAAACTGCAGCATACAATTTGAAAAACGTGTAGGCCAGTGATCGAAATTTTTCAAATACTGCCAAGCTTATGACCAATGGGAACAATGCCTGCATTATTCCCAATAGAAAATATCGTTCTGCAAGAAATAATGGATAGATAAACAAATCCAAAATCCAAAGAATGATACTTATGATAAAGGTGAATATTTTAAAGCCATATAGTGGCGTTATAAGGGCTTCATAGAGCAATGCCATAGCTGCTTGCGCTGCTCCTATAAAGTTGATATCCTCCTCTATGGGAATGTCCTGCATCTGTAATGGCAATAGTGCTGGTGCTGTGCCGCGATATTGCCCTTCAATTGCTACTAAAATGCCATCAAATAATCCCAATACTTGTGATGAAAAAATGACCAATACAACTATTGCAAAATTCTTAGCCAATTCTCCAGGGTTTAATCCCCAGGTGTAGCCATCCTTATCCGCAATCCCTTCATTATATTTTTTAAGGATATTGACCAGAAAGAACAGAACAGCAAGCGCTTTGATTCCTGCAATAGTGTATTGCGAGAAGCTGCTGTTCTGTATGGTCTGGAAAACAGTATCTATATATTCCAGTCCTATCCCTAATATGATGGTCGCCGTCATCTTTAATATTCGGTTTCGCGGTTATTGATTTTATCCTGCATTTTCCTGAAGGAAATAATATCCTTGTAGCGTCTTGTTTTAGTAGTGATATTGGAAACCATTTCTTGAGATTCAAGCTCTTTTTCCTTTAGAATTTCGGCGCGTTCGGCATCGCTCATTTTAAGATAATCACTGGATAGGATTTCGTCTATAAAATCCATGGTGTCCAAAGAATTTTCTATTATTGCAGTGAACGATTCCGAAACCCTTGCCACTTCCTCGGGTTTGATGTAGGGGCTATCAAGGATGTTTCTTAGATCATCCTGCATCACATCGATTAGGCGTTGATTGTTCCGTCCAATTTGGCGCACGGCTTTTAATTGCTTGACCACATCGTTGACCTTTTCAAAATTTTCTTTTTGCGTTTTCAAGAACTTTACGGTCTTGATAATGTTCGCGGTCTGCTTACCAGATTCTATCAGTTGTTTTACCAAGCTGATGAAATTGGTGTTGTCATAAGTCGGTATTCCTTGGCACGTGGCACGTGCAGGCAATAAAAAAATAAATGCCATTACGATAATTAAGATTTTTGTTTTCATATTATGGTGTTTTAGATGTAAATTCTTTAATGGCTTGTTCCATATTCTGGGTCCCTTCGTAAATGGCCATTATGGCCTCGTTTTCTTGTCCATCCGTTAGATAGGCCGCATAAACCTCTTTGGGAACTTCGAGCCGAAAAATGTTGCTTTCCTTTCCTATTTTGATGAACATTTCGGTGTACTTCCTTGGCCCGGAAAGATTGTTATTGATCGATTTTAATTGGTTCAGGTCATGGCTGGAAAGGTTAAGCCTTTTGACCAGTTCATCATAGCCTTTCTCATTGTTCAGGCTATAAATGACCTGTGTGTTTTCCAGAATACTTGCGGACGTAGAATTGTTGGGCAGTTGATTAATGGATTGCAAAATAATCCCAATTGCTCCGTTCTGTTTACGGATAGCTTGGTAATAGAATTCAACACTTTCCAGTACGTTTTCAAACTTTAGTTGTTTGGCAAACTCGTCGAATAGGATGATTCCCTTTTCAGCTCTATTTTTCCAAATAGTCCTTTGGATCGCCGACTTGATCAGCTTCAACATTACGGACAGGATTTCCTTATTATCCTTTACTTCATCCAATTCAAAAACAATCAATCTTTTATCCTCAATCTTATAGGTTTGGTCTACACTTACTTCAAAAAGAAAACTATATAGACCATCGCCGACGTACTCGGACATTACATGCAAGAAGCTTGTAATATTGAAGTAGTCGGGATGGATTTTAAGGGTATTTAGAAGGTCTTCCTGATTCTTCTCTATAAAGTTATAGAAGCCTTCCAATGAATGATTTTCCACAGTGCTATCGTAATAATGCCGTAGTATTTTCTTGATGGAAACCGATTGTGCCTTGGTTACTTTCAGATCTGAAGCGAACAATTCAAAAAGGAACACTGACAGATCTTCAAGACGTTCCGGTGTCAGGTCATTTTGGTTACTGATATAAAATGGATTGATGCCCAGATTCTTTCCGCTCTCGTAGCGAAGCACCGTATATTTTTCGGGATAGAGTTTTGCGAATTTGGTATACGAGCCCCCCAAATCTATAATGACCAGACGAACGCCACTTTCAAAATATTGACGCAGGATGTTATTGGCCAAAAAGGATTTTCCCTCGCCTGTGGGCGCGAAAATGGCAAAGTTCCTTGCCTTTATTCGTTTCTTTCGTTCGTCCCAAACATCCTTTAGAACTGGAATATTATGTTCCCTGTCATTAAAAATGATCCCGGTAGTATCAGATTTATAATTGGTGTTGTTTATAAACAAACACAGCGCGTGTTTCAAATCGGTAACGTACAGATCGTTATTCGAGAAATTGGACGAGAAGCAGCAGTAACTGTTCAATATATAATTTTTGCGTTCTTCACCACGGGGATAGTAGGGGATAATATCCAGTTCCTTGAATTCGGTCTTTATCATTGACGTTATTTTGTCGAGCTCTTTGGCTTCTTTGGCCCAATAGACAATATTGAGATGACCGCGGATAATCCGTGTATTATCATCGGCATTGATTTGGTCGAGAATGTGCTGGATCTTTCCAAGTACCACTTTGTTCTGTGAACCAAAATTCGAACTCTTGTTCAGTTCCTCAATTTTCTTATCGAGCAGCTTGCGCCACTTTTGTTTGTCATCCAAATACAGGATTTGGTTGACGATATGGTTTTCATTTAGCGTAAGCCCTAGGCCATCTATAAACCCTTGATGAAACACAAAATCGTCAGAAGTGAATTTTTCATTGGTCTTGCTGCTCTGTACGCTTTCGCCAAAGCACAGTTCACTATTGATGGCCAGGGCATCAAAATGGTTTTCACCAATATTGACACTTTTCTTATCCAGTAAAATATCGGTATCAAAGCCTTCGTTGAAGCCATTGAAATAAGTCTCTGTGAGACCTACGATTTCATTTTCATTCAATGTTCTGAGAGACATTCTCCTGCTATTGTTTATAAAGGAAACCGAGTCGCTTACGGAGTTGACGAAGCTTTTAATGTTGCCATCCAGTTCTTGAACAATTCCATTTGCAACTTTTCGGAAGGGATTGACGTATTTTGGGTTGTTGAGTGCTTTGTTTTTGGTCAATATGAAGAACAAATAGCATCGATGTTCAATATGTCCACGTCCCTTAAAATACTCGTGTGTGGCCTTTTCCAAAAAAGTTGCATTCGGAAGTTGCTCCGAGGAATAGGATTTTTTGAGGTAGACATCCTGTTTGTGAACTACAGTCCCAACGGGCAAAGATTTTAAGGCCTGAAACCAGGCACCATGCATATCCTCAAAATCCTTTTCGGACAAGGAGTAGATTTCCGGTAGATTTCCTTCATAGCATAGGACTACATTGCCATTATTGGCAAAAACGATATGGTCCTTAATATCTACAATTGGCCGATATGCCGAAAGATTGATCTTATTCATAATCGAGGCCGGAATTTCGTTTATTACTTATAATTCTTGGGAAGACCTTCCCCGTCTGAAATAGCTGTGGATTGTTGGTAATTCGGGTCAATGCCACGTAGAGCGCTGCATTAAAAATCATTATGCCTATAATCATCCCGAAGCTAAAGGAAAAGATTATGACCATCAATGACGCAAGTATGGACATCATCATTAGGGCAAAAAGCGAAATGGGCAGTCCAAAAATGACCGCCTGTTTTCTAATGTTCTTATATACTTCGAACTGCTTCACTATACCACGATTGAAATTAGATAGGTAAATATGCCCACTACTGCACCGGCGATAAGGACAAATACAAGAACTCTAGTAATTCCCTTTTTTAGATCTGCGTTTTCGCCAAAGAAGTGTCCTGCATTGAAAAGGAAACCGATAAGAAAGATGACGCCTAAAATTATTGGAAAGATGGTCCTGATGGTGTCCGAAACATCGTTTACAGAATCCTCGATACCACCGATCTGTGCAAAAGTCGGCATTGCCATAAGCAGCAATCCCATTAACATAAAAAGTGATTTTTTCATAACTGTTCGTTTTTGGTTATTAAATCCCTATGCCTGTTTAGTTTGCCGTCCGAGTTGGACGTGATATATAAATTTTGTGAAATCTATTGAGAAAAGAAGCTTAGAGAAGGAAATCTCTAAACTTTAACTCGAAATCTTGTTAAACTTTGGAAGATTCCTAAGGAAAGGAGAAAAACGTTGCAAATTGTTCAAAAATAAAAGTGTGATGACCATTCAAAGTCGATTTTTTATAGGGTTGATTGTGGCAGGTATTTTATGGAGCCCAAGAGCATTATTTTCCCAATTCAAAGAAAGTTCCAAAAAGGTAGTGGTCATAGACCCGGGTCACGGAGGAACGGATTCCGGTGCTACGGGAACCAATGGCATTAAGGAAAAGAATGTCGTGCTGAAAGTTGCCAAGGAAATGGTGCGATATAACCAAAATCTCTTTGATAATGCCCTTGAAATATACCTGAGCAGATATACAGACACCTTGATTTCTTTGGGTGAAAGGACAAAATTGGCAAAAAGGCTGAATGCCGATATATTTATTTCCCTGCATTGCAATCATTCGGAAAACCCTAATGCAAAGGGTATTGAAGTCTATGTTTCCGATCGAAAGGGGGAACATACCAATGAATCTATTTTATTGGCCTATAACATTCAAAAAGCCAATCAAAAAAATCTAGGCTTTAAAAGCCGTGGCGTAAAGTTTGCCAACTTTCAGGTTCTTAGGGAAGGGTCCCGGCAGATTCCTTCCGTGCTTGTGGAGTTTGGTTTTTTATCCAACTCAGTTGAGGCAATGCATATGGGCGAGGAAGGAAATATCCGTGCACTTGCGTTGTCAGTTCTTCAAAGTTTAATCCTATCAAAATAATGGTATGCAAGAAATGTTTACTGCCGTATTCCGGAATATTAGAGTATTGCTCCTAACGATAGCCTTGGAACTCAAAGCTGCTATCAATCGCCTTAGAAAACCTAAATCTTGATATCCGCCCATAGCGCAGGATGCCCACTTGCTTCCTGTGACTTTTCCTGGACGGTTGAATACACGGACCACATCGGTTTTTCTAATGGCCATATGGCCTTACGATTGAGACCACCTGCCTCGGCTTTTCCAAAGAGTTCCGGGGAGAGCAAGAGATAATCTTTCTGCTTAATATTGACCCCCATTCGATATGCCCCAAGACGAAAGTAACTAGCATCCTTTCCCTTGTCAATATCAACGTTAAACGATGGGTGCTTGGTTATATCCCTAAGGTCGGTATCACGGAGTAGGGGAGAGAGACAGTCACTATAGGGGACGTCGTTCAGGGTCCCAGCAATGGAAATATTGGTTTTCCCATCTTCTTGCAAACCCTTATATAGCTCTGCTACTTTCTTAGCCTGTGCCTTGCGTATACAATCGGTTTTGTGGATATCTACCTTGCGCTCCTGAAAATACGCTGAAATAAGATGGCATGTAGTGCCAGACGGGGTCATTACCTCATACTCTAATAGGTCTTTTTTAAAGAGCGGATTTCCATTTTTTTCATAATCGTAAATATGGCTTCGAATCGATTGCAACCTATATCCGTTCTTGGTCATTATGGCCATTTCAAGCCCATGTTTATCGTTCCCCTGCACCACGAAGATCTCGTCGAAGGGACTACAACCCATTTCAGGGAGGAACTCCTGGTTGAATTCTTCCAACGACGCCCTGTCCTCAATTTCCTGCAATAACAAAATATCGGGATCGATCTCGGCAATCACCCTTGCCTTGTTTTTGACTGCCAGCGTTTTGATGGGAACCGTCTGCAAGGAGACCCAGCCGCTCCAATCGGTAATCTCATTGGCGGCTAGCTCCTTGGAGTAATTCTTGCCCTTCAAAAAAAGAAAGCCGGCACGTCGACGCATAACCGCATACGGTTGATGAAAGGTCTTGTCGAATCCCAATAAAAAACTAAGTTCTTGGATGCGTTCTGCATTCGATTCGTGCCGATGGTTATTCTTGAGAAGGTCATCGAGCTCACGGACCCAGTCGGACATACATTTGCCGAATGTCCTTTCCGAATTGCTTCGGTCACGATGGAAAAGGTTCTGGATATTAAATGTTGCTAATTTCATAATTACTTGCGTTTGTCGTTGGTATTCTTATCAAATGCGATCAGGTTAAAAATATCGCGCATCCGGCTGCGGACACGGTTGCCGTAAAGCTCTTCCAGTTCTTCGGCATTAAGGTTTGTGGTGGCGTGTGTCTTGACCTTCCCCTTGGTCTGAAGAAACAGTTCATATCGGGATAATAGCACTTCGCCCATCACGTTGCAGTCCCTGCCATAGTAGCGGCCAATCGGCTCTATCCCCAGATCATCGAAGCAGTAGGATCTACCGTTCCCAAACTCTTCGATGGTCTTATAGCCCAAATGGTTGAAACTGAATGTAATATTCCTTGAGGGAATCACTTGGTAAGGGCGTTGCTTCGGTACAAGATGGCGGATCAACTTCATTAGGCTTGTCTTGCCACAGCCCACTGGACCGGTAAGAAGAACACCTTTTGTGGGGTCGATATTCTCTTTATTGCAAAAGTCCTTGTCATTGATGAAGTAATTGCACAGTTTGAATACGATGTCCCTATCCCGGTCAAAAATCTGGAATTGCGTGCCAAAGAGCAGTTTTCCCTTGGCGTTCAAGTAAATCAAGATCTTGTCGAAATCATAGAGCACTTCTTTCCCGTCGAACACACCAAGGGTATATTCCGTACCGTCTTCGATTATTTTAGAGGGGTTGTCCATAGTCCTTGTCTTTAGTGGTTTTTAAGTTGTCCCGTTTTTGGGACGGTCCGGGCACCGTTTTTTCTTTTTGTATTTCTTCGCCCTTTAACATCCAGTTCTTGCCCGTAGAATGCCAATCCAGTATCGGTATTTTTCCGCCCACTTTCCACCCGATAGAATTGTAATGGTTGAAGAATTTTTTTGCTTCATTAGCGGGCCATTTCTCTTTTTTAAAAAAATCCAAAACCTCATTTTCATTTTTGGGTAGCTTATGTTTATTAATGTTTTTATTTTGTTTATTAATGTTTATATAAGGTACTAATGCTTGTCCCTCTACTTGGCCACTACCTGAACCTATAGTTGCCCTAGTGGTAGTCTCTCTAGTTATCCCGAATTTGAGCATGTGTACCCGGCTTCCTTTGTACGGATTGTGCGAGGGCAAATACCTGATGTATTTCCAATAGTCCAATTCTTTTAAACAGCGATGATAAGTGCTCTTTGAACCAACTTTTGCAATACGCATCACTTCCTCCCGGTTGACATAAAAAGATTCTGTAAAACGGTTGATGTTCCACAGTTGGAAAAGAGCGATATAGATACTGATATGCGTGGGATTGAGCCTGGAATCCTTTGTAAACAATTCAAAAACCGAATTTAGATGTCTTATGTAATTCATCTCTTTGTCTTATATGGTTTCACGGTATTCTCCTTAAGTACTTTTTCGATTTCCCCTGCTTCATAAAAAATAAGTCCCCCAATCTTGATAAATGGAAGGGTCCCTTTTACCCGAAGGCCGTGAAGGGTGGTCATACTTATTTGGAGCATATCCATAACCTGAGTGCTCCTGAGCCATTCCTTCTTCGTCATTTTAGAATGTTTTTCGTTCAACAATTTTTTGATCTCGTCGAGAAGTTCCAGTTTAAATTCCCGCAGATCGTCCGTAGTGATAATAGCTGTTGGCATATCCATTGATTTAATACAGATGCTACCTAATGGTAGTTGTCTGTGATTCGGATACAAAGTTGAAAAGGAGTTTTGGAATAAATTGCCAAGTCATAGCCAGTTGACAAAACTGATTATTGCATTAAATATGAAGAAATTGATAGGTAAATACCCTTAAATTGAGACAAATTAGGGTATATTTTGGCTCATTCTGGCCCAAAATATAAAACAGTCAATTGACTATGACCTGACATTTTTTAATCTTCCAGATTGGCCATCCAATTCAGTAAGGAAATTTTAAGTTTATCCATAAATTTGGTGCGGTGGGTACGGTTTCTGATTCGGATAGAGGTATGGTGGTAATCCCCCAGATCCATTCCGGTTACCTGTTCCAAAAAGTGCATTATGGATTTTAAACTTGCATTCCCATGATCTATGACGCCGCTATAAAACAAGGAGAACCCAAGTTCGGTAAGGTCGGTCTTAGACCCTGTCCAGATAATTTGAGGTAGAGGTATTTTGGGATAAAGTATAGAAGTACTTAATTTACGTTGGAGAAATTGCAAGAATCCTTGATATCCAATTATGTTGGCTATCAATCTATCATGGGAAGTACAAAATTTGGAATCAAAACTATGGTCATGACTACCTTGGTAGATAAATAGTTCCCTGTTCTTCCTTAGAAAAAATTGAGAATCGAATGTTTTACTTTGCAATTCAAGGTAGAGGACCATATCCTTATGGCTCGAAAGAAAGGCAGTTACTTCCTTTATTTTTTCATTGATAATATCTTCATTTCTGCCATTGGTGATATTTGGGAAATCCAATTCAAAAGAAAGCTGATGAGAATATTGTAGAAGGAGACCAAAAAGAAAAGGCTTTTCTTTTTTAAAAAATTTAATTTCAGTTGCTTCGTCTGGGAAGCCTTTGGAAACAACAGCTATGCGATATTCCTCCAAAATATGTTGACAATAATAAATAGCCTTGTCGTATGATACTATAGTATTTAAGAACGATTGTTGTATCTGAAGTAATTCAGATACAATTTCTTCATGTGGTCGTAACCAATCCATTTACCTGCCCTTTATCAATTTTTATTCCTTTATCTTGCTGAACCGCCTATGGTCTGTAAAATGCACCTATTAATGATGCCCTATTAAATATCATAAGAAAAATAAAGAAATAATAATCCACTCGCAGGTCATTTATAAAGGCAATGCGTCCATTTATAAACAAAGGCCTCATTTGGCTATTGTTGGACGTTCCTCCTGTGCCGTAGTTCTTTTAATAAATGGGAGGGATATACTCCAGTCTTCTGGTGGAATGCTTTTGAAAAAGATTCTCCAGTTTTGAAGCCAAAGGTTTCAGCCAATCCCTGATAGTTATATTTTAATAGTTCTGGGTCTTTAGAAAGCCTTTCTATCGCTGTACTGATTTTTAAATCTTTAATATATTTTGGGAAACTCATCTGTTTGTAATGATTAATAATAATTGACAGATAAGAGGTATTGGTTTCCATTTCTTGAGCTAATTGGGCCATATCAAGCTCTTTTCTCAAATAAAGGTCCGACTTCTCGAACGATTCCAATTTCATCAAGAGTTCATTCCGTATCACTTCAGGAACAGATTCGGGATGTGTGCCCACTTTACGGGAGGAAGATCTAATGGGTTTAATGCCATCCATCAGTTCTTTCACTTTTTTTTTCGTCTTCCGGACCCTGATATAGAAGTAGATGCCTATTAGCGCAATTAATCCGGTTATTGCCCCCAATATGATAATCCAAGTGGATTTAACTTTTAGCTTTTCCTCCGCTTTCTTTTTTTGAAGTTTGAGATAGGGAATATCATAGGCCAGGGTTGCCTGCATAATGACCCCTTTATGGTCTTTAGTCATTAAACTATCGAAAAAGATAAGCTTTTCGATAGACTCAATTTCCCGCTGCTGTTCATCTTGTTGACCATAGTGCCTAATTAATTGCTGGTATACATCCTTGATCTCATCAAACGGCTTTTTTGTGACTTCCACAATGGAATCAATTTGTTGAAAATAGGTAATGGCTATGGGATCATCTCCTGAGTTTTGTGCCATCTTCCCTAGATAATACAATTTCATGGCCTTGCTATTCCCTTCCAATTGGTCCGTATAATTTATAAGGGTATCCTTTGCCTTTTGATAATTCCCTTCATAATAATCCAACTGGGCCCCAACTAAAACGAAATCACGATATTCCAAGGTATCGTTTGCAGAGATCGCCTTACGAACACCCGACTCTATATAGTACCGCGCGGAGTCCAATTGAGATAACCTTAAGTGGGCCAAGGAAAGATTGTACATCAACAGCATATAATCGTCATAATGACTATCCTCATAATCCCTCTCCTTCTTTAAAGAATTCAATGATCGGATATAGATATCCACTGCCGCATGTGGTTGCCCGTTAATATTTCTAATAGCTGCTATAGCCATGGAACAGGTAAGTTGGTCCTCGTAATTCCTTTTTTCCACTGCCAGATTATAGGCGGCTAGATAGTTGTGCATCGCCTGTCGGTAATCGCCTAAGTCGTAAAGAATTATAGCTTTAAGAATATAACCAAAGGTGGGATATTTTGGATCGTCACTATCCGCCGTCGCTAAAATTATAGAGTCTGAATAGGTAACCGCCAATTCTGGTTCCTCTATGATTGTACGGTAGTAATATCCGCTTGCCATTTCCAAGAGATTGTCCTCCTTTTTAGCTTTCCTGATGTGAATATCGGTTAAAATACGAAGTTTGTCCAGTTCATTATTTTCATAAGCCTCGTCTTCCAATTCCATAATTTCATCATAGGTCGGATTCAAGATTTTAATTTCCTTCATGGAAGTGAGTTCCTGGGCAAAGCAGTTTTGTATAGGAAAATATATCAAAATAAGGAAGAATAAAAGACTAGAAAGAAGACATGAACCTCTGAATTCAATTTGATTGGATTGGCGGTAATTTAGAGATTTTGCAGTACCAAACATTTTCTTTATTTCAGTTATACTTCCCTAAATTAATCCAAAATCTCTAATGAAATTCTAGCATGTCAAGGCCATTTATAAATGAAGACCAATCGATAATGAATAGTGTACGCCATTCTAAAATTCAGCGAGATAATTCAAGGTTTTTACTTCCTATTATTTCACTCCTGGGTATGAAAATCAATTTATGAAGTTTTTCTATCTATTTCGAACGATAGCTTCTTTCTAAGATGTTGCATATCCTCACTCACTTTTAAATCCAATATTTTGGCATAATGCTGTGTAGTTCTCAATGATTTATGCCCGAGCATTTTACTCACAGTTTCAATAGGCACCCCATTTGACAGCGTGATCGTAGTTGCAAATGTGTGTCTAGCCAAATGAAAGGTGAGGTTTTTGGAAATCCCGCATAAGTCGGCAATTTCCTTGATGTAAGCATTCATCTTTTGATTAGTCAAAACTGGCAGTAATCTCTCCTTATTAGAAACATCTGGATGACTATTATACTTTTCCAGGATGGACATAGCAGTTGGAAGCAATGGTATACTACTGCGAGTATCGGTTTTAGAACGTTTTATTTTTATCCATTTCTCACCGTCAATTCCCAAGATGATATCGTTTTTTGAAAGCTTTTTAACATCAGCATAGGCTAATCCGGTAAAGCAGGAGAATAGAAAGATATCCTTCACTTGATCCAATCTATCCGTATGCAATTCCTTTTCAATCATCGTTTGGATTTCTGCTTCCGTTAGGAATTCCCTTTCAACAATTTTTAATTTTCCTTTCCAATTCACAAATGGGTCTTTAGTAATCCAATCGTTCGCGAAGGCAATACGGATAATCTTTTTAAAGTTGGTTACATATTTTATGGCAGTATTATGAGCGCATTTACGTTCTGTTTTAAGATAGTATTCTAATCCTGTAATAAATCTATTATCAACATCTTTTACAGGGATATCGGTTAGATTATATTCCAGTTTAATGTAATCGGATACATGCTTTTTTGCAGTTTTATAACGTTCAATGGTTCCAGGTGCAAATTCTTTACCTACCAACTTCTCAATTTTGTTATTATGTTCAAGGAAAATTTCTAATAGCATCTTTTGTTTGATTACTTTACCTTGATATATATTTTTGATTTTCTCCGCAGTAATGATCTCTTGTTTATCTGTCAACTGGCCTTGTATACTATAAATCCTACTTCTAATAGCATCCATATACCTGTTTAGTTCACGAACATCAGTGGTTGTACCTCGAATTTTTCCTGCCTCAGAATTCCATTTTGAAATTAAAACTTTTCGTTTAATACTAATTTCACTCCGTAGGCCATTAATAGTAATTCTTAAGTAAATAGGGGCATTCCCATACGGATCAATGTCGTTTCTTCTTGGGTAAAATAGAACTGAAAATGTAGTTTGCATCGGTGCGTAGTCTTTTATCCTCTTAAAGATAATAAAATAAATCAAAAAAGGGCATCTGTAACTGTCTGAAAATGAATATTTAACAAAGAATTCGGTGCGTGTTTTTGATTGAAAATTTACGCACCGAATTACGCACCTTTTATATGGTATTATATGGTATCATTTGATACCATATAAAATAAATAAAGCCCGTAAACGTAATGTTTACGGGCTTTTTGGTGGAATTTGCGCAATTCCCAGCGGAGAAAGAGGGATTCGAACCCCCGGAGGTGTGACCCTCAACAGTTTTCAAGACTGCCGCATTCGACCACTCTGCCATTTCTCCAGTCAATGCTTTGGAGGCGTTCTTTCCGCTTCGACCTCCCGATAGCTATCGGGACTGCCATTTCTCCTTAGCGGGTGCAAATATAGAAACCTTTTTATTCTTTTTAAAAGAAAATCGAATTTTTATTTAATTATTTTAATAATGATAGATTCTATTGAAGGCCTTATTTTTTTTTAAACCACCTAAGAAACTATTTTGAAGGGTTTATAGCATCAAAATAGCATTTCTTTCAGGTGGTTTCATTTTTATTTATTGGTATATACAGTGGCTTTCTAATGTCTATAACCTTATTTTTGCATTGTTGGCACCTTCTTCCATCACCCAACGATGGGTCAAAAGATAGCTTGTAGACAAAGGAGACGGAATTGTGAGAATTCTATTGATTATAGTGGTCATTTGTATGTCCATTAAACTGTGGTATTTTAACTAAAAGAAAATTAGCTTTGGATATTATTAAGAAATTGGAATGGCGTTATGCGGTAAAGAAATTTAATCCTGATAAGCTCTTGACAGAGGAAAAGCTCGATAAATTGAAGCTGGCCTTTAATTTAACGGCCACTTCATATGGCTTACAGCCCATTAAATTATTGGTTGTAGACAACAAACAGCTACAAAAGAAATTGGTGAAGTTCTCTTTTGACCAAAACCAAGTGGCTGAAGCATCCCATGTTTTTGTTATTTGTATTGAAAAACAAATTGACAAAAAATTTATTCATGACTATTTCGCTAGGGTACAACAAATAAGAAATACTTCAGATGAGATACTTGACCCCTTCAAAGGTGCCTTGGTAGAAAGTTTTTCCAAAAAAGAAAGAGAAGAGGTCAAGGGTTGGGCTACCAATCAGGCTTATTTGGCCTTGGGCACCCTATTGACCGTTTGTGCCTTGGAAGATATTGATGCCTGTCCTATGGAAGGATTTCAGCCAAAGTTCTACGATGAGTTGTTAGGGCTGGACAAACTAAAATTAACTTCAGTCTTAGTGCTTCCGGTTGGATATAGAGCAATGGATGATATGTTTGCAACCCTTAAAAAAGTGCGAAGAGATCTAGAGGATAGCATCATCCACATACCCTAGTATAGCTATAAAATTCAATCAATCATAAATCACAAATACATTTTAAAATATGCCAGGATTTGAGCTTTTTGGAGATAAGGAACGTGAACAGTTAAATGACGTTTTGGATTCAGGAGTATTAATGCGCTATGGTTTTGATGGCATGAGGAAAGGTCATTGGAAAGCAAAGGAATTGGAAAAGGCACTGGAAAAACGCATGCAGGTGAATCACGCACAACTGCTAAGCAGTGGTACCGCTGCCTTGACCGTAGCCTTGGCCTGTGGAAAGGTAGGGGCAGGGGACGAGGTTATTTTACCCACCTTTACCTTTGTTGCCAGTTTTGAAGCAGTTCTCTCCGTTGGTGCAATTCCAATTTTGGTAGATGTTGACGATACCCTTACCTTAGATCCAGCAGCAGTTGAAAAGGCTGTTACCGCTAAAACAAAAGCAGTGATGCCTGTACATATGTGCGGGTCTATGGCAGATTTGGCAGCTTTAAAAAGCATATGTGACAAACATAATCTATTGCTCTTGGAAGACGCCTGTCAAGCCATTGGTGGCAGCTATGAAGGTAAACCCCTGGGCAGCTATGGAGATTTGGGATGTTTTTCATTCGACTATGTAAAGACCATTACCTGTGGGGAAGGCGGTGCCATAATTACCAATAATCAAGAATTTTACATAAGTGCTGACCAATATTCCGATCATGGTCATGACCATATTGGAAAGGATAGGGGAGCGGAGGGCCATCCTGTCCTGGGCTATAACTATAGGATCTCAGAATTACATGCCGCCGTTGGTCTGGCACAAATTGAACGTCTGGACGATTTTATAGCCACCCAGAAGAAAAATTATTCTGTCTTACGTTCTGCTCTGGAAAAAATCCCTGAAATTAGCTTTAGACGTGTCCCAGAAAATGGTGTAGAGAATTATTCATTTCTAAGTTTTTATCTCCCAACAGAAGAAATGGCCAGAAAGACGATCAAGGCTTTTTCTGAAAATAGTGTAGATGCCTGCTTCTATTGGTACGATAATAATTGGCATTATTATAGAAAATGGGAACACCTTAAGGACCTTAAAAGCCCGAATGGTTTCTCCAAAGAAATTACAAACGGACTTCCCAATTATAAAGATTCAGATTTCTCAAAATCCGATCATTATGTAAGTAGAAATATATCCTGTTTAATCAAATTGGGATGGACTGATGAGGAGGTTACCGAAAGAGCCGAAAAAATGGTAGGTGTTCTCCAAAATATTGTCGTTACTAAGACGCAATAACTCTTAAAATTTTAACATTTTAGCTTCGAAATAGGGAAAATACTTTAAGAAAAAGATCAAAACAACATTCAATTAACACCTAAAAAGGGGGCCAATGGTCCCCTTTTGTTGGTTTTGACCAATTCCTCCATGTATTTGGGAAATATGTCCATTCTTTCACATTTTGTTAACATTAGCTTAGCACTAGAAAAATAACAAACTCAAGTAAAACATGAAGAAACTTAAACTTTTGATACTAGTCTTTCTGATGGGTATCACAACTGTTTCCTGGGCTCAGACCAATGTGACGGGAACAGTATTGGATGAGCAAAATGTTCCGCTCCCAGGGGCGAACGTAGTAGTAAAAGGTACTACCAATGGAGTAGTGGCCGACTTTGATGGGAATTTTACCATTTCAGTAAAAAATACTAATGCGCGGTTGGTGGTATCCTATATAGGATATGTGGCTAAAGAAATTACCCTGGATGGTTCTTCCAGTTACACCGTAACCCTTGCCGAAGATGCCACCGGTCTTGAAGAAGTGGTGGTCATTGGATATGGTTCAGTAAAGAAAAGCGATCTAACAGGAGCGGTTGCCTCTTTAAATACCGAGGCATTGACAGAACAGAAAAAAACTGATATAGGTCAGGCAATGCAAGGTCGTGTTGCAGGTGTAGATGTAAGGGCCCTAAGCTCAAAACCCGGTGCCCCACTATCAATAAAAATTCGTGGTAATACGGTTATTACCAACAATAACGCCGGTAGAGATGGCGTAAGTGACAACCTGGAAGACGATTTATCCAAACCTTTATATGTTGTTGATGGTGTATTTTTTGAAGATATCAATATTCTTAATCCAGCGGATATAGAACAAATGGATATTTTAAAGGATGCGTCCGCAACCGCAATATATGGTTCACGTGGCGCCAATGGTGTTGTTATAATTACCACCAAAAGTGGTGTAGAAGGAAAGACCGTATTCTCCTATGAATCTACTTTTGGATTACGTTCCGCCACTAATATTCCAGATATGTATTCCGGTGATGAATATGTAGCTTTTATAGATGACCTATTAAAGGCCAGAGCATGGCGTGGACTTTTCTCCAATGGTAATTTTGGAACGGTAGATGACTATAACAATGCTGTTATTGATCGTTCTACAGAATTCCAGTCATCCAATGAAGAAGCTAATAACGTGGCTACTGGGCGGTATACCGATTGGTTGGGCGACTATAGAAAAACAGGTGTCCAAACAAGTCACACCCTTGGAATGTCCGGAGGTAGTAATGGATTAACCTATAACGGATCTCTTGGGTACCTTAGTGATGAAGGTGTAATGGGCATTGAAGGGTACGAACGCTATAATATAAGTGCCTCACTTTCAAAAAAGGTGACCGATCAACTTACAGTTGGTATAAAAACCTATTTGGCGTTTTCCGAAAGGGAGGAAGGAAGTAGGGAACTATTTAGAAGTACCTTTAGATTGGCACCTACCGTGAATTCTTTTGACCAAGAAGGGGAAGTAATCTTATTCCCCGATGATCAGGATCAACGTTTTGCCAATCCTTATTATGATGCAAACGGTGCTTGGAGGGTAAACACTAAATCCTTGGATGTAATTGCCAATGTCTTTTTAAATTACAAACCTGCAAGTTGGATCAATTTTAAAACGCAATTTGCACCCAATATTAGCACTACTAGATTTGGAGAATACAGAGGTTTATATACAAAATCCTCTAGAAATGATGCTAGCCGAATTCAATCCCACTATGATTCCCGATTTAGAACTTCCTATACTTGGGATAATATTGTAGATTTTGATTTTGATCTCTTCAATGGACACAACTTAAAAACCACCCTTATTTCTTCCTTATATTATAACCAGAATGAAGGTAGTGATACTCAAACAAGAAATTTTGATACCGATGCCTACTTGTTCTACAACACACAAGCCGGTACCGATATACGGGATTATGGTAGTTTTTACGGTAAACAATCCCTGGCTTCTTTTGCAGGGCGATTAAACTACAATATCCAAGATAAATATCTTTTTACCTTCACTGGTAGATATGATGGCTCATCAAAACTTTCAGTAGGCAACAAATGGAACTTTTTCCCATCTGCAGCATTTGCCTGGAGAGTTAGCGAAGAAAATTTCATGGAGTCCGTAGACTGGATCAACGATCTAAAATTGCGGCTTAGTTATGGTGAATCCGGTAATGACACCACGGTTCAACCTTATAGTTCACTTTCTTTCTTAAATAACACCAACTACTTGTTCGGTGATGCCCAAGGTAACGGAAAGTCAGTAGCTGGATTATCGAATAGTAATTTAACATGGGAGATTTCTAAGGAATATAACTTTGGATTGGATTTTGCCATGATCAATAACCGTGTTCGACTCGGGTTTGAATATTATAATAAAGAAACCGAAGGAAGTATTCTTGATAGACAATTGTCATCTATAACCGGATTTGGTAGTGCGGTAGGTAATTTTGGATCTGTCCGCAACAAGGGGATAGAGCTTACCTTAAATACCGTAAATGTAAGAACAGATGACTTTTCTTGGAAATCCAGTATCAACTTTTCCAAGAACACCAACGAAATCTTAAAATTGGATGGCGATTTGGATGAGATACCTTTCGGAAGTCATGGAGTCCTTAAAATTGGAGAAGCCGTTGATGCCATCTACGCATATGACAAAGTAGGCATTTGGCAATTGAACGAGGCCGCTGATGCAGCGGTTTATAATGCAGTCCCTGGGCAGTACAAGTATGTAGACCAAAACAATGACAACTTGATAAATCAAGATGATCAGGTAGTTTTAGGTTCCATTTCACCAGAATGGACCGGAGGTATGACCAATACCTTTGCCTATAAGAATTTGGACTTTAGTGTACAAATGTACACAAGACAAGGAGTACTGGGACATTCTGAATTTTATCAACATTTTGCCCCCTTTCAAGGTGACGATGGTAAATTTAATAAAGTGGATTTAGATTATTGGACTCCTAATAATCCCGATGCAAAATACCCGGCTCCTGAATACGGGCACCCTGGAGAGTGGTATTTTGAAAACTTCGATTTTGTTCGTATAAGTAACATTGGTCTGGGATATAATTTTTCGGATAGCTTAATGGACCAGTTTAATATGTCTAGCCTACGTTTGTCATTGGACGTTCAAAACCCCTTTACATTTACAGATTACAAGGGACCAGACCCAGAAACGGGCTTACAAAACTCCTATAACATGACATACTCGGTTAAAACCGTATTGTTTGGCTTAAAACTTACCTTTTAACTTATAAAATATTTAAGATGAAACTGATAAAAAACAAAATATACGTTCTGGTTTTACTGGGGGTATTCATAGGACTCGGTGCCTGTGAGAGTTATATTGAAGAAGATATTTTTTCCGATATAACCAGTGAGAACTTTATAGATGAAGATACGGCAGATCAATTGGTAGTTGGTATTTACGCCAATTTGCGCAATGTATACAAGGATTACGGTCTTCAATTTTTAGGTACCGATATTTTTACGAGTAAGGGAGAAGTATTCTCTTTTTCTTCGACCAATGATTATTTCGACCTAAACTCTGGCGTTGGAGGAAGTATGTGGTCCCGTAATTACAATGTTATTGCCAAGGCCAATACAGCTATAAATCGATATGAGAATCAAATTAACTTTAGCGATTCCAGACTGGACGATAAAGCTTATGGCATTGCTCAGGCGAAAGCATTAAGGGCCTTGTCCTTTTTTAATCTAGCTCAGCAATACGGCGGTGTTGTATTGGATTTGGAGGAGCCTAATAGTATTCGTTCCGATTATGCCAGAAGCACGGAACAGGAAACCTATGTCCAGATTATAGCTGACCTGGAAGCCGCTATTCCAAATTTAATTGATGCTCCAACAACAGGAAGATTCTCAAAAAGGGCAGCGCAACATTTATTGGCGGAAGTATATTTAACAAGAGCTTATTCTTCTTTTGCCGGTTCTTCGGATTTCACAACGGCTGCGACCTTGGCAGAACAGGCCATTGGCAGTTATGATATAAGAAGTCAGACTTTTGACCAGGTTTTTGATTATGGAAACCAAGTAAACCCAGAGGTCCTATTTGCCATACAATATGGCACGTCTGGCGACGCAGCGGACAGAAATAATAATAAGCACTCCATTTTTCTGAACAGTGTTAACGATTATCCTGGTATTGCCAGAACCAATCCTTATGGACGTAGTGATTTTGGTGCGATGCCCACCCCGTTCTTTTACTCCTTATTCGAAGATAATGATACTAGAGAGCAGGCTACCATGCATAGAGCCTTAATCGCTAATGAAAGTGTAACCTATAATTCAGATTTTGGAACCGACCCAATTATCCCAGGTGATACAGTAATCTATTATCCAAAGGTTGCCCTTGATGCGGTAGATTTGGCAGACAAATTGAACAGATATTATGTATACCAACCCGATCAATACTTATACGGTGTACCCGCAAATGTTGATGGTGCAATTTACCAATACAGTTCAAATCTAAACCGAACCAACTTCCCAATATTCAAGAAGTTTGGTGATGTTGATTTTGATGAATCGGAAGGTGGTTCGCGCGATACTTTTGTATTTAGGGTGGCAGGAACTCATTTGTTGGCCGCAGAGGCACATCTGGGAGCAGGTAATTCTACCCAAGCCCTATTCCATATCAATCGTGTTCGTGAAAGAGCTACGGGTGTTCCCAATGCGTATGCTACAGTTACCATAGACGATATTTTAAACGAACGTGCGTTGGAATTGGCTGGTGAGGCAAATCGCTGGGCGGTATTAAAGCGTACTGGGAAACTTCAGGAACGCATTGGACTATACAATCCACATGTAATAGATCATGGAGCCTTTGACCCAAGCATACATTTATTGAGACCTATTCCTTCAGGGGAATTGGAACTTTCAGATGGGTCTTTGATACAGAACCCAGGTTACTAAAATTTTACACATTAGTTAGTTAGTTTTTTTGAGTTAGTTCCCCCTTCAAAAATGGGCAGGTTAATTCGCCTGTCCATTTTTTTTTTAAAAATCAAAGTACAATAAACTTAGGGATAGTATATTTAACAGCAGAATTGAAATGATCAAAACCTTCCATATAATACCAAGAAAAATTTGGGGCCTATTTTTAGGGATTCTAATGCTTGCATCTTGCTCCAGTCAACAAACGGAGTACTATTATTTGGTGATGGGAAATGAAGCAAACGAGGTAGAGATAAGTACTGCCGAAGATTTAAAGTCAGACCTATCAAAAGTACTGGGACTAGAAGGCCGTATGATTTCCGACAATGACAATATTCCAAAAGGTTCCCTGACCTTTGTTTTAGGTACTCCCAAATCCAATAACCTTATCGCCAGCATGGTTAAAAAGAAAGCCATAGTACTTTCTGGTGATAATCCAGGACCAAGGGGAGGCTTATGGCACAAAACAAAATTGGAAAATAATCAGGATGCCATTGTTCTTGCTGGATCGGATGTACAAGGTTTTCAGTACGCCGTCTATGACTATTCAAAAGAAATTTTAGGTGTTGACCCTCTTGAATATTGGACAGGGAAGAAGGCTTTAAAGAAAACGAACTTGGATTTGGTCAATTTTGAAAATCGAAGAATTGAACCACCAAAGGTACCCATTCTCTGCTATTTCGAAAACGATGTGGATGAACTTGCCAATTACAGAGGCAAATTACTGGAGTACGACTGGGAAAGCTATACCCAAATGATCAACTCCCTAGTGCGTTTGCGTTACAACGCTATTCAATTTTTTGATATGTTGGGACGTCCCGAATTTTTTAACCGTCCTGAATACAAAGCATTAAAACCAGACTATCAAATTGATACCGCTTATGTGGGAAAGATGATAGATTATGCACACGAGAAAGGAATGAAAGTCGCCATTGACTTTGCTTTAGGGTATCAAATTCACCCCATGGATGCCAGTAAAGCGGATTGTTGGAAAACTTATAGAGAAGATTGGTTACAAGCATGGCGCTATTATTTAGAAAAAACGCCTTTGGCTAAGACCGACATTTTTATTTTGCGCCCACGTCATCAAATTTGGGATTGGGAATATAAAAGTAGTTGCGGAGAAAGTAAAATAGAAGTTTTTAATGAGGTGTATGCTGCTTTTGGAAAGTTAGTGGATGAATACAAACCTGAAGCACAAAAAGTACTGGTTTGTTATTCGGATGGTATGGAAATGTGGAATGAAGGATTTAGGCCTCCAAAAGATTGGACTGTACTTTGGTCCGACCATGGTTTTGGTGATTTTGAGCATTTGCCCGATACTACCGATGGCTATAAATTTGGAACTTACATGCATGCTGGTTATTGGTCTAACCATACGGTACATAATCCATATCCTGAAAAAGTGGAAACAGTAATGAAAGAAATGTTTAAAAACTATGGAGCAGATAACTATTGTTTGGTAAATGGGCAAAATTTCAGACCCTTCCTACTTAATTTAGAAGCTTATAGTGCGGTTTGCCAAGATCCCGATAGCTTTAACAATGATGATTTCTACAAACAATGGACCTCTAGATATTTTAAGGAAAGTCAGCGCAACCCCGCTATAGCATCCATGAAACTACTACACCAAGCTCAAGAAGGAAGAATAGGGTACGTACAGCATCTATGGGAGATTCGCGAGGCTATTTCATACCTATCGGACTCACCGATACAAAGACCTGGAAAGTCTCCTGTACCACATGACTTTAAAAGGGTTGAAAATGACCTAGAACATGTGAAAATTACTCAAAACTTTATTCAACAATCTCTGGAGGAAGCCAGCAAAGGCTTTGATAAAACAGCATTGGTAACTGATTTCTATTATTCATATGTTTATCTACCTGCGCTACTTTACAACGACCTTATCTCATTCGAAGTCACATTACATAGAATTGCCCTGTTAAAAAAACAATATGAAGATTCAGGAAAGACTAGCTATTTAAAACAAGCTATGGACCAGTTACCTGAAGTATACCAGAAATTAGAAATAATTTATCGAAATAGGAACGCTGGGGACAAGGATGTAAAATGGGCCAAGTGGTATTCCCCGGAAATCCGTAGACCAAATAATGGCTTTCCCACTATAGAAATGGTAAATACAATTAAAATAAATCTTGAGAATAAATTATAAAAGTGAACCTATGAAAAAATTTTATTCGGGAATTCTTATAGCCTTATTAACGGCACTAATTTGCTATGCCTGTAAAACCGAGCAATCACCCTCGCAGAATTTAAAGTCGAATACTACATCTCCCGTAGATTTAGTATACCCTCATCTCGATTCCGAAAACTCCAGATGGTTCTTTTTTTCCTCTGCCTCCAGGCCCTTTGGTATGGTGAATTTAAGTCCAGACACAGAACTTAATGGTGCATGGGGTAGTGGATATAGATACAAAACGGATACTATTAAAGGATTTAGCCATGTGCACGGTTGGCAGATTTCAGGGCTTTCAGTAATGCCAGTAGCCATTACCTCAGAAAACAAGACAACGATATACAAGGATTTTTATTCCAAATTTAATCACGATGCGGAGAAGGTTTCTCCAGGTTATCATTATGTGGAACTAGAGCGCCAAGGCATAAAAGCGGAGCTCACCAGTACCAAAAGGGTTGGGTTCCACAAATACTCTTTTCCCGAAAATGGCAGTCCGGCCATACTTTTTAACCTTAACACGCTCTTGGGACCCAATGAAAACATAAACGGGACCCTAGAAAAAATTGGAAACAATACCCTTAGCGGTGAGTTGGAAATGACTCCTACCCACAGACGACCCAAACCCTTCAAACTCTTTTTTAAAATAGAATTGGACTCGGAAATTACCGCTATTAAACAAGACCCTGATACCGGAAATTATCTAGTCTTTACGGATGAAAAAAACCGGAATGTCTTAATGAAAGCTAGTATATCCTATACTTCAGCCGTAAATGCAACCGCCAATATGGATGCGGAATTGAACCATTGGGATTTTCAAAAAGTGGTTGGCGAAGCAAAAGAGGAATGGAATGGGTTTCTGGGTAGAATTAAAATTGAAGGAGGTTCAGAAACACAACAACGTAGATTTTATACGGACCTTTGGCACGCCTTGCAAGGCAGAAGAGTAATAAGTGATATTAATGGAGCCTATCCCGATAACACTGGAGATAACTTAAGAATAGGACAGATTCCGTTGGATGCCACAGGAAAACCTAAGTTTAATCATTATAATTCAGACTCCTTTTGGGGTGCGCAATGGACAATTAATACGCTTTGGGGATTGGTATATCCAGACATTATGGAAGACTTTGTCCATTCTCTTCTACAATATTACCAAGATGGGGGTTTAGTTCCCCGTGGCCCTTCAGGAGGTAACTATACCTATGTAATGACAGGTTCTTCCTCTACACCTTTTATAGTTAGTGCCATTCAGAAAGGAATTATTAAAGAAGATCTTGAACTTATTTATCAAGCCTTGAAGAAAAACCATATGCCTGGAGGTATAATGGAAAAGGCTGGATACGAGCACAAAACCGCTCTAGGGGGTGGATTAAAGTATTATTTAAATAATGGCTATGTGCCATATCCCATACCTGAAGGTAAATTTGGTGGACACCAGGATGGAGCAAGCCTTACCATGGAGTACGCATACCAAGATTGGACCTTGGCGCAATTGGCCAAAAAACTAGGTCATAAGGAAGACTACGCTATTTTTTTACAACGTTCCCGAAATTACAAAAATGTGTTCGATGAAAGCTTAGGCTGGATGAGACCCAAGGATGTGGATGGAATTTGGTTAAAGAATTATGATCCCTACGAACACGAACATGGATTTATAGAATCTAATGGAGCACAATCCACCTGGTTCGTACCCCATGATATTGATGGCTTGGCGACCCTTATGGGCGGTAAGGAAATGGCTGTCGATAAGTTGAACGCCCAGTTTGAAGCCGCTGAAAAATTAGGGTTCGCAGCAGGCAATTCGCATGCTCAAGAGTTACACCCCGAATACAGGCGGGTCCCCATTAATTACGGAAATCAACCTTCCATACAAACTGCTTTTATCTTTAACCAATTAGATAGGCCTGATCTTACACAATTCTGGTCCAAAAAGGTGGTAGGTAAGGTGTTTAGTGGACTTTCTCCGGCAACAGGTTATAATGGAGATGAAGACCAAGGTCTTATGGGAAGTTTGGCGGTATTGATGAAAATAGGGCTTTTCCAAATGAACGGAGGAACGGAAGAGGATCCGATTTATGAATTTGGAAGTCCCATTTTTGATAAGGTAGAGGTAAGTCTTCATCCCGATTATTATACTGGAAAGCAGCTTTCTATAAAGACTAAAAACAATGGACAGGAACAATGGTCCGTAAAAAATGTCACCCTAGACGGTAAGGTATTAAATGACTTTTCCATAAGGCACTCACAATTGGCAAAAGGAGGAGAACTGGAACTGGAGTTGGAGCTAGGGGAGGAGTAAAACCATCCTATTCCCTCCATGGCTCAGGTTTTAAAAGGCCTAAATTATATCGGGCCATGGCAAGTGCTCCATTATTGCCGTATCTTGTAACTAATAACAATTGGTTCCCAATGAAAGCCATCATTAGCCATTTAATCTTATACATGGTTTCAATTTGGGGTCTGTTTTCGCAGACCATCAAGTTTGAACACTATAATGATGCCAATGGACTTTCTCACAATTCCGTTAGACATATTGTCCAGGATAAAAATGGGTTCCTTTGGTTGGGTACTTTTTCTGGTCTCAATCGATTCGACGGATATCAGTTTAAATCGTTTATGAGTTCTTCCTCAGTTGCCAATACCATCCCAAATGATGATATCACAGCCTTGGAATTGGACGAAGAAACCAATAAATTATGGATAGGAACTCGGGGTGGATTAACATTGTTAGACATTGACACCCAAGAATTCACTACTTTTTTACCAAACCCCAATGATTCCCATAGTTTACAGGATGAAGAAATAAGGTCTGTACATATAGATCGTTTTAAGCAAATTTGGGTGGGTACCAAAAATAAGGGACTTTTTGTATACCATCAGGATCAAAATATTTTTGTAAAAATAGAATTACAAGGTTTTGAGTATATCAAAGAAATCTTTGAGGATACTAAAGGCCATCTATGGATAGGAAGTTACGGAACCGCTGGCGTAGCCAAAATTACTTTGGACAACATGGGGAACCCTGTAAAAACAGACACTTACACACTAAACGTCCCGGATTCGAAAGAAATAAACCCTTACGTGAATTTTATCTATGAAAATGCTAATTTAGATGTTTTTGTGGGCAGTAGAAAAGGCCTTTACAAATTGAACCTGGAATCCAACCAATTTACAAATCTATATATAGAAGATGAGAAAATTAAGGGTAAACTGGGCCCATATTTTGTTTCGATCGCCCTAGCGCCGGATGGAAAATACTGGTTGGGTACCCTAGGTGGTATTCTGGTAGTGGATCAGCTTGAGGATATCACCGAACAAAAATACGAATGGTACTATTCGGAATTGTCCAACAGTGATTCCCTCATAGATGATCTGGTCTATGAACTTTATTTTGATGAATTAGGTTTATTGTGGATTGGCACCGAGAACGGATTGGACAAGTATGACCCCTTCGGCAATCAATTTCGAGTAAATAAGGACATATCCAAGTATTTGGATAATCAAGTACCCAGAATTCGAGGTTTTTCCAAAACATTTGATGATAAGGTTATTGTGGCTACAAGACACAACGGACTATTTATTGTCGAGGATGATAATTCCTGCTCGTCCTGCCAAAGGGTAATGCCTTTATACCGAAATGGCCATGATATTGCCAGTATATATTCTCAAGATGGTAAAATATTTTACTGCGGTCTTTGGAATGGGGAAATTTTAATCTACGATTATCTAGCCAAAACTTCCAAAGTCATTGAAATTGGGTTTGGCCCTGCACCTATATTGGCATTTGCCAGCCTCGGAACTAAAAAGTTGGCAATTGGTTCACACGGAGAAGGATCCTTAATTCTAAATACGGAACTTAGCCAACCTAAAAAATCTGAGGGCCTATTGCTCTCTTCCCGTGAAATAAATCAGATTGCCGTAGACCCCCTAGGGTCTCTTTGGTATGCGACACAGACAGGAATCCTAAAGTATGACCCCCTTACTAATATTGCAAAGTCATACAATCCCAAAATAGGAGCTGAACCTGGTTTATCTCATGAAAATGTGAGTGGTATAGTAATAGACCCTGCCGGTGACATTTGGGCAGCAACTAGAAAAGGCCTTGACTATTACGATCCAAGTATTGATAATTTCGTACCCGTAATGGAACCCCTTGATTTAAATGGTATTTGGATAACAAATGTAGTTACAGATAATAGCGGTAATTTATGGTTAAACATGAATAACAACCGTTTGGCCAAATACAATACAGTTTCGAAGAAACTAAATATGTATTATACGGATAGTGGAAATCGGTTGGACATATTTAGTTCGAGAGGCTTCTATTATGCCAGCGATGATCATATGTATCTGGCAGGTAAGGACGGAATCATTAGCTTTTCACCAAAAGACCTTAAGGACAATGATAAATCACCGCCTCCTATTATCACTAATATTCGTATACAGAATAATGAAATTGAGATAGGGGATGTGCTCAATGACCAACTAATTCTTAAAGAAGATATTAACAAGGGAAGGGCATTGATACTTGAAAATGATAACAAAAATTTTTCCTTAACCTTCTCAAATCCCTCTTATAGTAACGAACGTTTCAATAAATACAGTTATAGGCTGGTGGGATTTCATAACCAATGGACCACTGTAGATATAAGACAACGTACCGTTCAATATACCAATCTTTTTTTTGGGGATTATATTTTTGAGGTTAAGGCTATGAACAGTCATGGAGTCTGGAGTCCCATTTCTACTTATAACATAAAAATATTACCCCCATTTTGGTTAACCTATAAAGCGTTATTACTAGCGCTAATAGTTCTTTCTGTAGTGTTCTATTTTGTTAGAAAACAAATAAAGGCAAGGATAATTCTAAAGCAAGAGCTGTTGTTGGAAAAAGTAAAAAGAGAGCGTGATGAAAAACTAAACAATGAAAAACTTAAATTTTTCACCAATATATCACATGAGTTAAGAACTCCTTTGACCCTTATCTTAGGTCCAGCAAAACAATTGATTGAGGAGGGAAAAGAATCCGGCAGTCAATTCCAACAAAGCAGGTTCAATCTAATCCACCAAAATGCCAACAGACTTTTAAACCTGGTGAATCAGGTATTGGATTTTCGTAGGGCCCAATCTGGCGAGTTAAGATTAAAAGTCACTAAAACCAATATTTTTCAACGAACAACCAATACCTTCCGATCGTTCCAAGAACTGGCAGATGATAAGAAAATAAACTTTAATATTGTTTGCGACAATCCGGATTTAGAAGGTTATTTGGACTGGGACAAATACGATAAAATACTATATAATTTACTATCCAATGCCTTGAAATTTACCCACAAATACGGTTACGTGGACCTATTTGTAAATACAAGTTCGGAGAATAACGAACAACAATTGATAGTTGAAGTCAGTGATGATGGTATCGGTATCCCTAAAGAGAGTCAAGAAAAGATTTTTTCCCGATTTTATCAAGCTTCCAATAGTAAAGAAAACAACACTGGCTCCGGTATTGGATTGTCCCTGGTCATGGCCTTGGTGGAACTGCACAAAGGAACTATAGAGGTCGAGAGTGAGTTGGAAAAAGGAAGTACTTTCACGTTAAAAATCCCAATTTCAAAAAAAGCCTATTTAGACGCTGAAATTTTTGAGGTTGTTAAGCCCGATACTGTCCGGGAATCTCCTCAACTAATAACAGCTAAAAAGGTAATTCAAAGTACCCACTTAAAAGAACGGATACTTATTATTGAAGACAATGTTGAATTGCGAAATTATTTGGTGGAATATCTTTCAGACCATTACAAAGTTTTTGAAGCGGAAAACGGAAAGGTAGGTCTTGAAAAATGTCGGAAAGTAAAACCAGTATTATGCATAGCAGATATTATGATGCCAGAAATGGATGGCCTGGAATTCTGTAAAATTCTAAAGAACGATGACAATATTAGTCACGTACCTGTTATTCTATTAACAGCTCTTTCGGATAGTGATGATAAAATTCGAGGTTATAGCAGTGGTGCCGATGGTTATTTGGTAAAACCCTTTGAACCCTCTTTACTAAAAACTAGAATTGAGAATATCATCAAATCACGTATGGAGCTGAAAAACAAATTTTCAGGGGAAGTGGAAAGTGAAGTCACTACTTTGACACACTCGCCTGCTGATGAGATTTTTATGGAAAAACTCACTAAATTGATTGAAGATGATATGGGGAACCTAGAACTAAATACCAACTTTTTGTGTCACGAATTAGGTATGAGTTCTTCCAAATTATATAGAAAAATAAAGGAGATAACAGATTTGGCCCCAAATGAATTTATAAGAACCATTCGCCTAAAAAAAGCAGCACAATTACTTAATACCAAAAAATATAATGTCAGTGAAGTAACAGGTCTGGTAGGATTTAACGACCCTTTGTATTTTAGCCGCTGTTTTAAAAAGCAATTTGGTTACCCTCCAAGCAATCTTATCAAGTAGACTTATTAACCAAGATTACTAAATAATTTCAATTAGTAACGGAAACCTATCTAAACTCTAGGAAAAGTTTAAGTAATATAACTATATTTAAAAATCAATAAAATTCACATTTAAACCCATTTATGACATGAATTCCAAGACTATTTCCCTGTGCTTATTTTCTATTGCTTTTTCCTTTCAAATAGGAGCACAAAATAAGCATATTAGTACTCCACCTGAAGTATCGCCTATGCCCATGAAGGCGGCTATGACTGAAATATGGGAGCCCGAAGTAGGCATAGTAACACCTGCTAAAATCTTGGGAGACGCCCCTTCAGATGCTATAATTTTATTTGATGGCACCAACTTGGACCAATGGGTTAAGCAAAAAGACAGTACACAACCTGCGCCTTGGAAAATTGTGGACAACAACCATATGGAAGTAGTTCCTGGTTCTGGGGGTATAAGCACAAAAATGAAATTTGGTGACTGTCAGATACACATAGAATTTAGTGCTCCGGATGAAGTGGAAGGTTCAAGCCAGGGTAGGGGCAATAGCGGATTATTTTTGCAAGACAGGTATGAACTTCAAATATTGGATTCATACGATAACCGTACCTATAGAAACGGACAGGCCGGCAGTATTTATAAAGACCATGCACCTTTGGTCAATGCCATGCGCAGTCCGTTGGAATGGAACACGTATGATGTAATTTATACGGCTCCTAGATTTAAAAAAGATGGCCGTTTAGATGCCAAGGCGAAGATTACCGTGCTTCACAACGGTGTTCTAGTACAAAATAATGTTGAAATTAGTGGAAACACCTATTATATTGGTTTGCACGACTACCCATCTGCCCATGGTGACGATGTACTTTCACTACAGGACCACGGCAACAAAACACAGTTCAGGAATATCTGGGTAAGACCATTGTAATTACAAGCTACTTTGGGCTAAAATAAAATGCCGAAGAACAATGTTCTTCGGCATTTTATTTTAAGAATTAAGCGTTGTGGTTAATAGGTTACATATTCAACGATTTCGAGCCCGTACCCTACAATACCCACTCTTTTAGTTTGGGTAGAATTAGACAAAAGCCTTATTTTGGCAATATCCAAATCGTGTAAAATTTGTGCGCCTACTCCAAAATCTTTAGCATCCATATCCACTTTTGGTGCTTTAAATATGCCCTTCTTTTGCAACTCCTTCAATTCGCCCAATCTTCCCAGTAAATTCAAAGATTCGGTTTCTTGATTTATAAATACAAATGCACCTTTACCCTCCTCATTGATCGCATTGAACATATCCTCCAATTTTTTATCGGGATTGTTCGTTAACGTACCTAAAATATCATTATTTATTAAGGTTGAATTAATACGGGTAAGAACTTTTTCGTTTTTATTCCAGGTACCCTTGGTCAAAGCAATATGAACTTGATTATTCGTGGTCTGCTGATAGGCCCGCAATCTAAAATCGCCGAATCTGGTTACAATATTAAAATCTTCCTTTTTACGAATTAGACTGTCGTGCTCCATACGATAGGCAATCAAGGCTTCGATGGAAACAATTTTAAGATCAAATGTCTTGGCTACTTTTACCAATTGTGGTAATCTAGCCATAGAGCCATCTTCGTTCATAATTTCAACGATAACCCCTGCTGGTTTCAGTCCAGCTAAACGGGCAAAATCAATAGCGGCCTCTGTATGCCCCGTTCTTCTTAACACACCACCTTCCTTGGCTACCAACGGAAATATATGCCCAGGCCTTCCCAAATCATATGCCTTGATACCTTCATCGGTCAAAGCCTTAACGGTACTTGCACGATCTGCTGCAGAAATACCAGTGGTTACTCCATTGCCCCTTAAATCTACAGAAACGGTAAAAGCGGTTTCCATAGGATCCGTATTATTGTGGACCATCATGTGCAAACCAAGTTGCTTACATCTACCTTCGGTAAGTGGAGCGCAGATAAGTCCCCTGCCATGGGTGGCCATAAAATTGATCAATTCAGGAGTGGCCAATTCTGCAGCTGCCAAAAAATCCCCTTCATTTTCCCTATTCTCATCATCCACTACAATAATTACCTTGCCTTGCCTAATATCCTCAATAGCCTCTTCAATGGTATTTAACGTAATAGTCTTGCTAACTTTTGTTGTCATGTTGCAGCAATTTTATCTTTTTTCTTAAATATGCCTTTAAAATAATCCAAAATACTTCCAAAAGACATTAAACCTTTGTCCGCCGTTGCACGGTTAGTTAAAAACACACCTAAAGGTAACATTATAAACGTAGAAAGCCATGCGCCTATTATTGGATTAATATTCCCTTCCTTCGCATAATTACCGGCAAATACACCTATAAAATAGTACGTAAGAAATAAAACAATAGCGATTACCATAGGTAACCCCAAACCTCCTTTTCTGATTATGGCACCAAGTGGCGCACCAACAAAGAATAAGATAATACAGGACAGGGCCAATGCGTATTTTTTATGCAGGGATAAAATATGTAGGCGGTAAATCTTATACTTGATTTGAAGTTCATTTTTCTTTCCCTGTATACTTGTGATAATATTGGAAATGGAACTTTTAGCGGAATTTACAATTTGCGATTGGTGCCACGTAGGGAAAAGTGCTACTAAGTTATCGGTGGATAATTTGGTCCCCAACGAATCCCTTTCCTTCTTATTTTTATCAATTATAATTTGGGATAAGGAATCGGGTTTTTTAAGAGGCACGAAAGCTCCCATTCTGCCAACAATATTCTTGGAAAAGGCGGTCACCAATTTTACGTTGTCCCCCTTTAGGGAATCTATGTCCTTGGATAAGCGAGAAATATTCTTCATCTTATCCGTACTTATATCCCGCTCCTCATCCAAATCAACATCTGCCAAATCCGAAAGATCCTTGTTTATGGTATAAGTTTTAAAATTGGCTTTGGTAAAAGGATTTTTCTTCTTTTCCTTATTGTTTTTGGTAGGCATTTCAGAATAGTAATTCCCGTCTTTCAATACCAATTGTAAAATGTCCGATTTCTCACTACTTATAAGTTCTCCTGTTTTAGCTTTGATTACGGTAGTATTGACCTTTATTTTAGACTTTTCATGAATAATTACATTTTCCAAGAACCGATCGTTTTTACCATATTTACGGTCTACCTTCATATTCATCTCCGTACCTTCCAAATCACTAAAAACACCTTCCGAAATAATGGCAGCTGGTTTCACCTTGGCAATATTCCTCCTTAAGTTATATATTTTTTGTTCCGAAATTGGTATTATGTTATTGGCAAAATAGAACGTTACCCCTCCTAAAAAGGTAACAAAAACAATAAGTGGTAGCATTGCCCTTTGCAAAGAAATTCCAGAGGCCTTCATGGCCGCAAATTCATAATTTTCCGCGAAGGAACCGAAGGTAAGGATAGATGAAAGTAGTACAGTTAAGGGAATTACCCGCTCCATTAGGTTGGGCATAAGGTAAAACAAGAATTTTCCGATTATAAAAATATCCAACCCCTTACCTGCAAAATCATCAATAAACAGCCAGATCGTTTGGAATACGAAGATAAACATCAGTATCACAAACGAACTGAAAAAATTAAAGAGGAACCTCGATAAAATATATCGGTCTAGAATTCTCAATGGTCTAGTTTCTTATGATGTAGTACCCATCATTCTTATACTTATTTTCATCAAAAGTAAATAAGGTTTTGGACAAAGGCTGGTCTATTTTAAAAGAATTAACAGTAATGGTGGTTTTGGTACCATTCTTCCCAGTTTCAATAAGCTTATTTATGTGTTTGGTCTCTACATCTATCCCCAACAGAATGGATTTGATTTCGGAATTGGTATCTATAGGGGTCAATTTTACAAACTGGATTTTCCTTCCCTGTATATTTTGCAAAATATCCCAATCATAATTGTGACCTTGTTTATAGAAAGTTAGCATTTTAGAAGGGGTGATAGTGTTTTCATCATCCAGTTTTTCTTCAATTGTGACCTCTTCATTTTCCGGAACAACGGTATATACTTTTTTACCATCATATAATTGTTTGGAGCCTAAATAATTAAATAAATATTTTTCTCCCTGCATGGTAACATCTCCCCGTGTTTCCGTATTTATATTGGCCTCCTCATTATTGAGGCTATATTTAAAGTCTACAAAAATATTGTCATAACTTTTTACTTTGTTATAAACTTCATCCAACAACGCTTTGGCCTTCCCTGAATTTTGCGACCAAGAAATTGAAGTTGATAACACCAATAATATAATAGATAATTTAAGTTTCATTCTCTTTTTTTTAAAATTTTAAAAGTACTACCTACTTGCTTTCATTGCTCAAGAGTTGATCTAAGGCATAAATATCCGGCACAAGAACCTGACGGGCTTTACTACCTTCAAACGGTCCAACAATACCCGCAGCTTCCAATTGGTCCACAATTCTCCCGGCCCTATTGTACCCTAATTTCAACTTTCGTTGTATTAATGAGGCCGAACCTTGTTGTGCAATAACTATTACTTCTGCCGCTTCCCTAAACATAGCATCACGGTCAGAGATATTGTAATCAATACTTGTGCCAGAATCATCGTTTCCTACATATTCTGGAAGTAAGTGCGCATCTGGATAAGCTCTCTGTGAACCAATGAATTCTGTTATCTTGGCAACTTCAGGAGTATCCACAAAGGCACATTGAATCCGGGTAACCTCATTGCCCTGGGTAAAAAGCATATCACCCCGTCCAATTAATTGATCAGCACCCTGGGCGTCTAAAATGGTCCTTGAATCTATTTTAGAAGTAACCCTAAAAGCAATCCTGGCGGGGAAATTGGCCTTAATAATCCCCGTAATTACGTTGACCGATGGCCGTTGAGTGGCAATTATGAGGTGGATACCAATAGCCCTGGCCAATTGTGCCAATCTGGCAATTGGTGTTTCTACTTCTTTCCCCGCGGTCATAATTAAATCGGCAAACTCATCAATAACCAAAACAATATATGGCAAGAACATGTGCCCATCATTAGGGTTCAATTTTCTCGATTTAAACTTGGTATTGTACTCCTTAATATTCCTCACCATGGCCAGCTTTAACAACTCGTAACGGTTGTCCATCTCAATACAAAGCGAATTCAAAGTGTTGATTACCTTGGCATTATCGGTGATAATAGCCTCCTCCGAATCTGGCAATTTGGCCAAATAATGCCTTTCTATTTTATTGAACAGTGTAAGTTCTACTTTTTTGGGATCTATTAGTACAAACTTAACCTCTGCCGGATGCTTTTTATACAACAGGGATGTCAATACTGCATTTAATCCAACAGATTTACCCTGTCCCGTAGCACCTGCCATTAACAAGTGTGGCATTTTTGCCAAGTCTACCACAAAGGTTTCATTGCTAATGGTCTTACCAAAAGCAATGGGCAATTGCATTTCTGCTTTTTGAAATTTGCTAGAGGCTATTACGGAACGCATGGAAACAATTGTAGCGTTCTTATTCGGGACTTCGATACCAATGGTACCCTTACCAGGAATAGGAGCAATAATACGTATGCCTAAGGCTGCAAGGGACAACGCAATATCATCCTCAAGATTTTTTATTTTTGAAATTCGCACCCCAGCATCAGGAACAATTTCATATAAGGTAACTGTGGGGCCTATAGTAGCTTTAATTTGGGCAATACCAATTTTATAATTCTTTAGGGTCTCTACAATTTTATTCTTGTTCTCTTCGAGTTCTTCCTGGTTTATAGTAATACCACCTGTGGCCCCATGCTGATCTAAAAGGTCTAATGGGGGAAATTTAAAATTACCCAATTCCAAGGTAGGATCAAATTCTCCAAAATCTTCCACAAGTTTATCCGAAATATTATCGGACTCTTCTTTTTCCTCTTTGATTTTCTCAACCTCCATGGCAATAGTCTCCTCTTCGGGACCCACCTGAACTTCAAATTCCTTCTCTTCCTCCTCTTTTGTTAGAACAGGAATATCTTTTTTATGGGTATAAGTATCTATTATAATAGGGGTTTCCACCTTTTCTTCCGTGTATAAAATATCGTTCTCCCGGTCACTGGTAACCTTAGTGGTTTTACCATTCTTGAACTCCGATGCCAAAGATTTTCCCTTGTCGTTTATATAGGCAACTGCTTTATCCGGGGAAAATTGAAACAACCTTACCAAAACAACGATCAAACCGAAAAGCAATAGTAGGAAGACACCAACTTTTCCTCCATAATCTTGAAGAAAATCGTTCATTTCATAGCCAACCATACCACCTAAAAGTGGTTTCCCTGCGGCAAAAAAGCCTAGGGCAACGGAAAACCAGATTATAAACACCAACCCCCATATCCATTTCCGGAGTAGCCCTTGTTTTTGCAAACTCAAAAACATATAAAGCCCTGTAATAAATAGAAGAAAAGTAAATATGACAGAGGATACACCAAATCCTTTATATAACACAAAATGACTTACATTGGCTCCAAATTTGTTCAATAAATTTCTTGCCTGTTCATTTCTGTTCGAAAATTCGGATAGCAAGCTCTGATCGTCCTGCCATGTAAAATAAAAGGAGACAAAAGAAAAGAATAAGGCTATACTTAAAAGCATTAACAACCCCCCAAAAATAATTTTGTTCTGTTGCGATAATTTTAAGGAAAAGCCTTTTTTATTGGGTGTTGACTTGGGTTTTCTTACCTTTTTTGCCATTAAATATTCAATTCTGGAGGCTAAATTACAAATTTACTTATGAACTTTTTCCTTTGATATCTCATTTTAAGGAAACCGCGCCTTAACCTAATATATTAAGTGCTATTACTAATATATATCAAATAAGCTTCGGAAGGTATATGATTAGGCCAATAATGGAGGCCGCAATGGACACTAACATAACCGCACCTGCCGAAATATCTTTTATGAATCCAATCTTCTGATCATATTCGGGCTGAACAAAATCGGCCATTTTCTCAATGGCAGTGTTAAGGCCTTCTATCCCTAAAACCAATCCTATTGCTAAAATTTGAAGAATCCATTCTGTGTTGGAAATTTCGAAATAAAACCCCGCTGCCGTCATCACAATAGTGATAAAAACCTGAATCTTGATACTGGACTCTGTTTTTATTAAGAGCAATGCTCCCCTAAAAGCAAAACCAACACTTTTAATGCGATTCACCAAGAAGCTTTCCTTAGGCATCTATCAAAGCTTCTAATGCTGCCTCATAATTAGGTTCGTCAACAGTTTCCGCAACTTGTTCCGTATAAATTACTTTTCCAATTTCGTCAAGTACAACTACCGATCTGGAATGCAATGATTTAAGGGGGCCATCAATAAACTCCACACCATAAGCCTTCCCGAAGTTACCATCCCTAAAATCGGACAGCATTTCTACGTTTTCTATTCCTTCAGCACCACAAAAACGATTTTGGGCAAAAGGAAGGTCCTTGGAAACACATAAAACTTTAGTATTCTCTAATTCCGCCGCCTTCTCATTAAAATGTCTAACAGATTGTGCACATGTACCAGTATCAACACTTGGGAAAATATTCAATACTATTTTTTTTCCTTTGTACTGGGAAAAAGTACTAGTAGATAAATCTTTATTGGTCAACGAAAAGCTGGGAGCCTCAGTACCTGTGGCAGGGAGTGTTCCTATAGTGTTAATTGGGTTTCCTTTAAGTGTTACAGTAGCCATAATTATGTTTTTTAATTTTGCGTGAAAATAAAAAATATATGATTGATATGTAAGGAATAATAAATAAAAAAGTAGGATTATAAAAAGCCTAGACCTAGTAGATGAATTAATGGCAAATCCCTATACCCAATGGATTGTCCAAAGAAATAGAGGGATTTACCACTATCAGGTTGAGAGGGGGCTTTTACAACTACTTGTCAATAGCGCCAACAACCCTCTGCATAAATTCGTTTAAAGCCTCTTTTTGGGGCTTCCCTTCTTTAATGGATTTTTGAACCTCTAAGGCTCCGTACAAATTGGAAATCAATTCGCCAATTACATCCAATTCCTCATCTTTTAGTGAAGAAACTTCGGTTATGGATTCCAATGTCTCTATGGTTTCCAATACATAGTCCTCATCATTTTCAGCGATGAAGGTGGTTAGGTGTTTAATTACTGGTAATTTCACTTATCAATTCTTTTAAAACATCATATTTATTGGTCTGAACCTGATTCTTAAATTCCCCATCACTAAAAATGGCGAAAGTGGGAAGATTGTCCACATTGGCCAACTTTCTGGATTCAGGGAATTTTTCCGCATCTGCAAGAACAAAAGTAATTTCCTCATTTGAGGAGGCTTCTTTTTTAAACTTGGGCTTCATTATTCTACAATTACCGCACCACGAAGCCGAATATTGAACGACCACATTTTTATTTTGATCAATAATCTCTTGAAGATTATCATTTTCCAATTCAAGTAGCATAATTTATTATTTTAATTTGTAAAAAGGGAGTCAGTTGTATTCCAAAACTGACTCCCATATGTGTATCCTGTTCTTAGTTTGCGTGTGCAGACAAATAACTGGCAACACCATTCCTGTCCGCAGTCATTGCATCTTTACCTTCTTCCCAGTTGGCAGGACAAACTTCTCCTTTTTCTTGAACATGGGTAAAGGCATCGATCAAACGTAAATACTCATTTACATTTCTACCCAGTGGCATATGATTTACTCCTTCGTGGAAAACTGTACCTTCTTCATCAATTAAATAAGTGGCACGGTAAGTTACATTATCACCATCAACCATAACAACACCAGTTTCCTCATTATACTGTTCATTGGTAATATCCAAAATACCTAAAGTAGATGCTAGGTTCCTATTACTGTCGGCAAGAATAGGATAAGTAACTCCCTCTATACCGCCATTATCCTTAGCAGTACTTAACCATGCAAAATGAACTTCGGCTGTATCACATGAAGCACCTATAACCAAAGTGTTTCTTTTTTCAAATTCGCCCAAAGCTGCTTGAAAAGCGTGCAATTCTGTTGGACAAACAAAAGTGAAATCTTTTGGATACCAAAACAAGATCACTTTCTTGTTATTTTTTTGAGCTTCCTCCAAAACATTCAGTTTAAAAGTGTCGCCCAAATCGTTCATTGCATTAACACTAAGATTTGGGAATTTTTTACCTACTAAAGTCATATTTATAAATTTTATATTGTTATTTTCTGATGTAAAATTACAGCTAAATAAAGCGGTTTGAGTTATTCTGGATTTAAAAATCTTATTCCAATATAGCCAATGTATATACCTGTGCACTTTCTTCCATTTACTTGTTAGTTCGAAAAAAAACAGGGTCTAAAATTCCTAATTTGACAATAGAATGAGGTAAAAAATATCAAGTTTGTTTTTGGGTGATTTAAGTAACTTCAAAAAACAAATAAATGTTTGTAAATAATCTATTTTCTGGTTTGAAGAAGTTTATTTAGGATGCATCCACAAATAGCTTTAAAATCCTTTGAAAGAAAGCGTCAATTACCTCAGGGTAATTTCATTAGGTATCGAAAGGAAACTACTTATACTATTTGGACGCCCACCTGAACGGAACGGGCAGGCCTGCCCGTTCCGTTCAGGTGGGCAATGCTATGAGCATTCAAATCTCACCTAGTAAGTAAAAAAAAGCGTGAATCTAACAGAGATACTTACCCCTATGAAGATTTCCGAAAATGAATTCCAAACTACTACCTTATCAAGCAGCAACTGAAGGTGTTTTAAGCTGTCTGATCTTCAGGTGTAATGCTGCAAATAAAAGAGTCATAAAAGGACTTAGCCAATTAAAAATGGCATAAACAAAATATTCGGCCACGCCGACACCAAGCACTCCGGACTGGTAGGCCCCACAAGTATTCCACGGAATTAAAACAGAGGTTACAGTTCCCGAATCCTCTAAAGTACGACTCAAATTTTCAGGAGCCAAGCCCTTATCATGAAAGGCTTTCTTGAACATTTTACCAGGAATAACGATGGCTAGATATTGATCGCTGGCAATAGCGTTTAGCCCAATACAACTCATCACTGTACTGGCAAACAGACCAAAAACGGAACTTGCTATGGATAATAAGGATTTAGTAATTCTGGCCAATGCCCCAATTCCATCCATTATACCACCAAATACCATGGCACAGCATATTAGCAATATGGTCCAAAGCATACCCTGCATCCCACCAGCACTGAACAAATCGTTTAACTTTTCATTTTCAGTTATTATAGCCGTATCGGTGAAAATTGCATTAAAAATAGCGGTTACATTGGAATCGGAAAGCGTTTCCAATACTTCTGTTTGAAAAAACAAGGCAAACACCCCGGCTAGAGCTACACCTGTTCCCAAGGCAATAAGTGGCTTTGTTTTAAAAAGTATGAGTGCTATTACCACCCCTGGCACAATAAATAAATACGGGCTTATATTAAAGGTACTATTAATAGTTCCTAATAATGCACTAACATCCGCACTCCCTGAGGTTTCTATGTTAAAGCTTATTATCGTAAAAACTATTAGGGTTATTAATATTGTAGGAACAGTTGTAATGGTCATATATTTTATATGAGTAAACAGATCTGTCCCTGCCATGGCGGGTGCCAAATTGGTGGTATCGCTTAAAGGGGACATTTTATCTCCGAAATAGGCCCCTGAAATTACGGCTCCGGCAATCATCCCTGGATTAATGCCCAATGCCGTCCCAATACCCACAAGTGCTATGCCCACAGTTGCAGAGGTTGTCCATGAACTTCCTGTGGCCACGGAGATTATCGCAGCAATAACCACGGAAGCTGGCAAAAAAATAGAGGGATTCAAAACCATAAGTCCGTAATAGACCATGGCAGGGATAACACCACTAACCAACCAAGTACCCGCCAAGGCGCCTACCAAAAACAAAATCATAATAGGGACCAGTACACTTCTTAGATTTTCCAGGACTTCAAGTCCCATTGTTTTTAGAGAAGTTTTATTAAATAACCCCACAATGGCGCTAATAGCGCCACCGATTAATAAAATAATCTGATTGGAATATTCCCCGAACCATTCCCCATCGGCATAGAAAATATTATAAGCCAACATCATCATCAAAATAACTACTGGGATTAGAGCTTCCCAGATATTCAATTCCTTATTTTCTACAATATGTTCATTCTCAGGTCCAGCGGGATTAGTGCTAAAGTTTTGCATCTATTGGCTATTAGTTTCTTCGTAATATTACGATTTTGAAATCTGTTCTGCAAACTCAACCTTACTCCTCTTTCTTTATCTGTTTTAAGATTTCCAATTGGATCAAGCAGTCTTTCATGGCCATATATGTCCTATGAATATGATCGTCCAATCCAATTGAAAACCGAATTAAACCATTGGACAAGCCCATTTCCAATTGCTCTTCCATTGGGATTTCTGAAGAGGTAGATGTTCCGGGGGCACTAAACAGGGTTTTATAAAAGCCTAAACTAACGGCCAAATATCCCAAATGTTTCTTTTGCATTAATTCCATTAAGGCATTGGCATTTTCCAAGGACCCAACATCCAAGGTCATTAAGCCGCCAAAGCCATATTCCGCATTAAATTGTTTTTTCATAAGCCCGTGTCCAGCATGGGATTCTAACCCTGGATACACCACACGCAATCCGTCTTTTTCAAAATTTTGCGCCAAATAAAGGGCATTTTCGCTATGTTTTTTTATCCTAATGTGCAGTGTTCGCATATTCTTTAAAATGGAGGAAGCCCTTAAACTATCCAGAGTACTGCCCAACAACATACCAGCGCCACTATTCACATCCTTTAGGTCCAAACAAAAATCTTTGGTACCACAAACTACTCCAGCCACACAATCGCTGGTGCCATTTATAAACTTAGTTAAACTGTGAATAACAATATCGGCTCCCAATTGTATAGGAGATATGGATAAGGGAGAAAAAGTATTATCCACCACTAATGGAATATTATGCTTTTTGGCTAGTTTGGAAAGCGCCACAATATCTGCCACTTCCAATAAGGGGTTACTTACAGACTCACAATAGATCAATTTTGTTTTTGGAGTAATGGCCATGGCCACTTCCTCCAATTTTGTAGTATCTACAAAGGAAGTTGCGATATTGAATTTCTTTAAAAAATTCTTCATTAAGGCATAAGTACCTCCATAGATGGTCCTACTGCTTACAATATGGTCTCCTGCATTGCATAACTGCATAATTACAGCACTTATGGCTCCCATACCACTGGCAGTTACATTGGCCGTTTCTGTACCTTCCAAAGCGGCCAATGCCTCACCCAAATAGAGGTTGGAAGGGGAGGAGTGCCTGCTATACAGATAACAGCCTTCCGTATTCCCCTCAAAAGTATCGAACATGGTTTTTGCCGATATAAAAGTATAGGTAGAGGAATCGGAAATAGAAGGATTTACCCCACCATATTCCCCGAAATACTGTAAGTCCTGTAAATCATCAGATGCCTTGAAATTCATAGTTGAATATTTAATTTACTATAAAATTAAATATTTTGTAGTTATTAGTCAACCAAATACATATAATGTAGATTATAAATCTACTAATTGTAACATATTTAGTTTATATTTAATCCATACTGTAAAATACAGACCTGCCAGAGAAAATATATCACTATGAAGTTTGATGAAATCGACATTAAATTATTGGGTTTGCTTCAAAATGATAGCAAAAGGACCACAAAAGAATACGCCTTACTATTAAATTTATCCGTAACTGCCGTATACGAACGTATTAAAAGATTAGAGAAATTAGGGGTAATTACCAAATATGTGGCTTTGGTTGACAAAAGGAAAGTAGATAAGGCCTTTACCGTACTTTGTCATATTAAACTGGTCCAGCATAAAAAAGAATATGTGCTCCTATTTGAACGGGAAGTACATAAATTAAATGAGGTAGCCGAATGTTATCACACCAGCGGGGATTACGACTATATTTTAAAAATATATGTGGCCAGCATGGAAGAGTACCGAGAGTTTATGATAGCCAAACTCACCGCCTTAAATCATATTGGAAGTACCCAAAGTTCATTTGTAATCAATGAGGTAAAAAGTACTACGGAAGTATTTCTTTAACATTTAATATCCATATAACGTTAATATCCCATTGAATATGTATGTTGCCCAACAATAAAACATTCGTATTTTTGTGTTCACAATGAATAAACTAATCTTTTCAATACAATTATAATATGACCCAATACGATGTAGCCATAATAGGCTCAGGTCCTGGTGGATATGTTGCAGCAATCCGTTGTGCCCAGTTAGGAATGAAAACCGCAATAATTGAAAAATATTCAACTTTGGGAGGTACATGCCTTAATGTAGGATGTATTCCTTCTAAAGCCCTATTGGACTCTTCCCATCATTATGAAGATGCGGTGAAACATTTTGAAGAGCATGGAATTGAAATTCCAGGGGAAATCAAGATAAACCTTGAAAAAATGATTGCTAGGAAACAAGCCGTGGTAGATCAAACCAGTTCCGGTGTAAAGTTTCTTATGGATAAAAATAAAATAGAAGTTTACGAGGGCTTGGGAAGCTTTAAAGATGCTACCCATGTCAACATAGTAAAGAACGACGGTAAAACAGAAACCATCGAGGCTAAAAATATAATTATTGCCACGGGGTCTAAGCCTTCTACTTTGCCTTTTATAAAATTAGATAAAAATAGGGTCATTACTTCAACGGAAGCTTTAAAACTTAAAGAAATACCCAAACATTTAATAGTTATTGGCGGCGGAGTTATTGGCCTGGAATTGGGACAGGTTTATAAACGCTTAGGTGCGGAAGTAACGGTTATTGAATACATGGACCGTATTATTCCTGGGATGGATGGAGCACTTTCAAAAGAACTTTTGAAAGTAATGAAGAAGCAAAAGGTGAAATTTAATTTATCGCATAAGGTAAAATCTGTTGAGGCCAAAGGCAAAGAGGTAATTGTTAAAGCTGAGGACAAGAAAGGTGAAGAGATCACCTTTACGGGGGACTATTGTTTGGTTTCAGTAGGAAGGAGACCTTTTACGGACGGTTTAAATTTAGAGGCTACCGGTGTAAAATTGGAAAAAAATAACACTATAACGGTCAATGACCATTTACAGACCAATGTGTCCAATATTTATGCTATTGGAGATGTAGTAAGAGGTCCCATGTTGGCGCACAAGGCTGAAGAAGAGGGAGCTTTCGTTGCCGAGGTATTGGCAGGACAAAAGCCCCATATAGATTACAACTTAATTCCCGGAGTAGTTTACACTTGGCCAGAAGTAGCAGCAGTAGGTAAAACGGAAGAACAATTAAAAGAAGCCGGTGTTGAATATAAGGTAGGTCAGTTTCCAATGCGTGCTTTGGGACGGGCAAGGGCCAGTATGGACTTGGATGGCTTTGTCAAAATTTTGGCCGATAAAAAGACAGATGAAGTTTTGGGAGTACATATGATTGGAGCCCGTATGGCCGATGTTATTGCCGAGGCAGTTACGGCCATGGAATTCAGAGCTTCGGCCGAAGATATTTCTAGAATGAGCCATGCTCACCCAACCTTTGCGGAAGCTGTAAAAGAAGCGGCTTTAGCTGCTACTGACAATAGAGCTTTGCATGTTTAATTAATGTTTATTGCAAAGTAAAAGCCCCATTGGAATAAATCTAATGGGGCTTTTACTTTGTAATAATCTCTATCTATTTCTTGTGGGGATACAAATTGTATTTACAACTTATGTGTACCATCACAAAAGGGTGGATTCTTGGTCAGTTTACAAGTGCACAAATGGGCCCTTTTATCCTCTTCCGCAATAAAGACCAAAGGGGGTGTAGCGTTTTCCGCCTTATGGGAACCATCGCAAAAAGGTTGAACACTACTATGACTACAAGTACACCACTTATATTTTTTATCCTTCTCTAATTCCACCGCTATTGGTGAAAATTTTTTATTCGTCTCGCTCATCTATATTTTTTGTGCGAAAATAAGGGAAAGGTAATTAGGAAAAAGAAAGTACTCCTAATTTTTTACCAATCTAAATAAGCGCATCAACGTCAACTTGGATTTTAAGACAAAGGCCTTTAATAAGGATTGCCCTTCTTCATTCAACCAGGACTCGCCTTTTAGTTGAACAGTCCTAACAGCGTTGGACACTTGCAGTTTTATATAAACTTTGTTCCTTTCGTATTGCAGGGCTAAGACCGTAGTTGTTAGCATAAAAACAAAGGCACCAATAATAACAACAGTAGGGGAGAGACTGTGGTTCAAGAAATAGTAAAGTCCCAAACCGGTAAAACTTCCGTACAATATAATGTAATGGATCACATAAATGGAGAGGGTGCTTTGCCCGATCTTCAGTACCGTACTATTGCTCATAAATCTTCTAAACAACATAAATACGGCAAATACCAAGGATACATCCCCTAATCTTATAAACAAATAGTTGTTGAAGTAAACCTTAGAAAAAATAAGCAATCCCGTCCAGTTATATAGCTTTAAAAAGAATCCTGAGGAATAAAATATAAGGCCAAGACCAACAATGGTAAAACTGGTAATGGCTGCCGGGTATAGATATTTGAAATTCTTAAACCTGGTAAACAAGACCGACATAAACGCACCAATGGTTGCATACCCAAACCATGGCATAATGGTAAACACGGACCCATTAGCCTTTGTAAGGTAGTTAGCCAATAATTCTGGTAAGTAAAAATGCGCGTATTGTTTATAATTGGGTTCCAATACAAATAAAATTAGGGTTATTGCTAATAAAACTCCTGGGAATAGAAATTTGTTTTTTGCAATAGTCAGAAGATAAATTCCGATAATACCCAAAATAGAAAGACCAATACAATGTAAGACATCAACTAGATAAAATGAACCGTAAATCTGGCCTTTCAATAATCCAAAAAAGTTTAGTCTAAGCAGGTAGCCAATCGCCAATAATTGCAAGCCACGTTTAACTCCTTTTTTGACCCTTGGGTTGTTGAATCCAATTTCATTTCCTTTTATTAAGAGGTAGGTAAATATAAAACCGGATACCGTAAAAAACACAGGTGCCGTAACACCCCTAAAATATTTCCATACAGAAAAGACGCTATTGGTATTATCCCTAAATGCATTGTCTAACAAGCCATCCACAAAATGTCCCTGCAACATCATAAGGATAGCCCATGCCCTCATTGCATCAATAAAATAAAGTCTTAGGTTATTATTGCCCATATTTGCTTTGGTATACATCCTATATACTTGTATAACAGTGGTTTTGGATGTTTGCGGGTGCAAAATTATACAAATTCCTCGCAATTCAATCTATTTTGCGGTATTTTCGTTGTTCAATTTTTAAATAATTTCGGATGTCTCGTATTTTGGCCTTTGCAGGGAGTAACTCCAGCACCTCCATTAATTATAAATTGGTAAAATATACCACCTCACTCATAAAGGATCAAAACATTAGTCTAATAAACATGGTGGATTACAATTTCCCCGTCTTTAGTGAGGATTTGGAAAGAAATGAAGGGTATTCCGAAATGTTAACGGGCCTAAAGGACAAGATTGTCAATGCCGATGGCTTGATTATTTCCGTAAACGAACACAATAGCAATCCGTCTGCATATTTCAAGAATGTATTGGATTGGTTATCACGAGTGGACAGGAATTACCTAGCCGATACCAAGATTTTACTTATGTCCTGTTCCGGTGGTAGAAGGGGAGGGATGGGTTCCTTGGAGGTTACCAAAGGAATTTTACCCCGATTTGGTGGAGAAATTGTAGCTACCTTTTCTTTGCCATCCTTTAATCATACCTTTGATGAGACCAAGGGTATAACCGACCTTGAACTCGCCAAGGCCCATAAAAATGCATTGGAAATGTTCTTGTCACAAATTTAAAAGTCTTTGCGAAATAAAGCATCTTTTACCGTCTCGGACATAACAAGTTTTAAGCAATCCTTATTACTTTGGTCCCAACAATATTATGAAATTGTTTGGCTGGACAGCAATGCACATAAAACAAAGTACAGCTCCTTTGATGGCATGCTTGCGGTGGATGCACTAACATCGATTGTAACGGATACTCAAAATGCAATTGAAGATCTCAAAACCTACCAATCCAACACCAAGGATTGGATTTTTGGCTATTTATCCTATGATCTAAAAAATGATACGGAACGGCTCACCTCGGCCAATGTTGATGGATTGAATTTCCCTGACCTATATTTTTTTCAGCCTAAGAAGTTGATAAGAATAGAGGGGGCGGTAGTCACCTTTCTTTATCTTAATATGGTGGCAGATGAAATTGAAGCGGATTTTGAGTCGATCAATAAGACAAAGCATGCCCTAATTTCGGATTTGGAAGTTGAATCCAACATTCGCATTAAACTTAGAATTTTTAAGGACGACTATTTTAGTCGGGTAAGGAAAATGTTGCAGCATATCCATAGAGGAGATATTTATGAGGCTAACTTTTGTCAGGAATTTTATGCCGAAAACACAAAAATTGATCCATTAAGAACCTATCAAAAGCTAAATTCCATAACCCGGGCACCTTTTTCAGCTTTTTTAAAAATAAACGATAAATACTTATTGTCCTCCTCTCCAGAACGATATATAAAAAAGATGGGAGATAGGATAATATCGCAGCCCATTAAGGGTACCGCAAAGCGCTCCTTAAATATAAAGGAGGATAAAATATTGGTAAAGACCTTGGAGAACGACGAAAAGGAAAGGGCTGAAAATATTATGATCGTAGATTTGGTCAGGAACGATCTTTCCAAAAGTGCCTTAAAAGGGACTGTTAAAGTTGAAGAACTTTGCCAGGTTTACACCTTTGATCAAGTGCATCAAATGATCTCCACTATATCAGCAGTGGTTCCCAGTACCAAAAACCCTGTGGATATAATTAAGGAAACCTTTCCCATGGGCAGTATGACCGGAGCCCCAAAAGTATCCGCTATGCGTATCATAGAAGTACTGGAAGCTTCAAAAAGAGGACTCTATTCCGGTACAGTTGGCTATTTTACGCCAGAAAACGATTTCGATTTTAATGTCGTTATTCGAAGTATTCTTTATAATAAAACGGCCAAATATGTTTCTTTTTCCGTGGGGAGTGCCATTACTGCAAAGGCAATACCAGAAAAGGAATATGAAGAATGCCTTCTTAAGGCAAAGGCCATGAGGCAGGTCCTCGAAAATTAATGTCCCGTTGTTGGTAATCACCAATTTTCAATTTAACTTAACCTTTTAAAAGATTAGGAATAAGTACTATTCTATACTTTAATAACTATGGATATAATTCTGCTTGATATACAATATAAGGACATCCCTATTTATGCATGGTACACCAGACCAAAAATAGTGAAAGGAGCGGTTGTCCTTGTCCATGGCTTTGGGGAACATTCCGGCCGATACTTGGATGACGTAGTCCCTAAACTATTGGAAGAAAATTTGGCCGTATTTTCCTATGACAATATAGGTCATGGAAAATCTGGTAAAAAACGTGGTCATTGTCCCAATTACAGTTCATTGTTAGAACTATTGGACAACGTCATTGCAAAGGCTAGATTATTCAATCCCAACAAACCTATCTTTCTTTACGGTCATAGTATGGGTGGGAATTTGGTTTTGAACCATGCCTTGAGTATAAAATCCAATTTGGCAGGTATTGTAGCCACAAGCCCTTATATTAAATTAGCCTTTCAACCTCCAAAATGGAAAATGGCCTTAGGGAAGGCCATGTTGAAATTATTTCCTTCCATTACCATGTCCTCTGGATTAAATCCCCAGCATATCTCTAGGATTACCAGGGAAGTGGAAAAATACAAAGCAGACCCATTGGTTCATGATAAAGTAAGCCCTATGTATTCCTTCCCTATTATGGAAGCGGGGGAGTGGGCCATAAATAATGCCCATAAGCTAAAGACCCAAACCCTGCTACTTCATGGAACAGGGGATGAAATTATAGACTACAGGGCCACACAAAATTTTCACGAAAATTCAAGTGTTACTAAGCTTCATTTAATTGATGGCGCCTATCACGAATTGCATAAAGATGTTGGTAGTAAAGTTACTTTGGATATAATCGCCTTGTGGTTAAGGAATATGATGGACGACTTCTATGACCAGGTATAGCTGCAATCATTTTTGTTACGTAAATTAGCATTGTGCTAGAGAATTTCAGTAATCACATAGACCAGAACTTCCCCCATCTAAGAGACGGTAAATTTATATTGGCCTGCAGTGGCGGAATCGATAGTGTGGTTCTGGCCCATTTGTGTTTTTCCTCTAAAATGGATTTCACAATAGCCCATTGCAACTTTAAACTACGTGGTCTGGAAAGTGATAAGGACGAGGAACATGTAAGAGTTATGGCAGCGGCATTCGCCAAGGATATTTTTGTAACCAGTTTTGATACACATGGCTACATTGCCAAACATAAAACCAACTTGCAAATTGCGGCAAGGGACCTCCGTTATAAATGGTTTTCGGAATTAATGAAGGGGAACAATATTAAAACCCTGGTTACAGCACACCACGCCGATGATAGCTTGGAAACCTTTCTTATCAACTTATCCAGAGGAACGGGTATTGAAGGCCTAACAGGTATACCATCGCTTACAGCTAACATCTCCAGGCCCTTATTAAGGTTTTCTCGATCTGAAATTGTGGCCTATGCCGAAGACCAGGATTTAAAGTGGAGAGAGGACGCCAGTAATGAAAATACAAAATATTTAAGAAATAATATCCGCCATAATATAATTCCCAAACTAAAGGAACTAAATCCCAATTTTTTAAGTAACTTTTTAAAGACACAGGAGTATCTTGGTCAGACCCAAGAAATATCAGCCACCCATATTAGGCATTTAAGAAGGGGACTATTTAGTAAAGTAGGCGAAGTGGAAAAGGTAAAAGTAGCCTCATTGTTGGCTCTGAATCCTACCAGAGCTTATCTATTTCATTTCTTTAGGGATTTCGGCTTTACGCAATGGGAAGACATTTTTGGTTTGTTAGGTGCCAATAGCGGAAAGGAAGTTCATTCCAATACGCATAGGCTACTGAAAGATCGGGACTTTTTGTTATTGAAACCAAAAGAACAAGAGGACACTAAGGTTTTTAATATTGAAGAAAGACAAGAGGTTCTAACGGAACCTATTTCTTTAAAATTCAGTAAGGTAAAATCTATAGGGGAGAGTTTTCCAAAAGCGATTTACGTAGATAAAGAAAAGTTAAAGTACCCCCTAACTGTCCGTAAATGCGAAAAAGGAGACTATTTTTACCCCCTTGGAATGTTGGGAAAGAAAAAGGTATCAAAATACTTCAAGGATGAGAAGATGGATATCTTTGCCAAAGAAAATCAATGGTTGTTGTGTTCCGGACACGATATTGTTTGGATCATAGGAAAACGCGCCGATGACCGTTTCAAAATAACAGAAAAGACTAAAGAAATTTTAAAGATTATTTTCGAATAATGAAGTATATACTAGGATTAATTTTATTGGTGTTCGGTTTTTTTCTTGGATTTTCCCAAACGGATGAGAATCCCGCAATATGGACTTATGAGGCGGAGAAAATATCGGATACCGAGTATAACCTGATCATTAAGGCCGATATTTATGAAGGCTGGCACATATATTCACAATTTACGGATGAAAATGGTTCTTTGCCAAGTGAGTTGGCTTTTGAAAAAGTAGGTGAAGACTATGAATTGGTGGGAAGCACAACAGAAAGTGAAACCCTAACCGAATACTCCGATATTTTTGAGGTAGATGAAACTTTCTTTAAGGAAAAAGCGGTATTCACCCAGAAAATAAAATTACTAAACCCAGAGATCACTCAGGTAGAAGTTGGTCTGTTCTATCAAATTTGTAAAGAAGTTTGTATCCCTAAAGATGAAATATTCCATATTTCTTTAACCGGGGAGGAAGTAGTGGTCGCAGAGCAAATCGTAGACCAACGTAGTCTGGACATGAGCAATGCACTAAAGCTTGATCTAAAGAACAAGGATTTGCTAATTAACGGAGATGACAATGCCGTAAATGAAAAATCGGGACTGTGGACCATTTTTGTTTTGGGATTTTTGGGCGGATTAATTGCGCTTTTAACACCCTGCGTTTTTCCGATGATACCATTAACAGTTTCTTTCTTTACCAAACAGGGAGGAAATAGATCTAAGGGGATTGCAAATGCCTTGTTGTACGGCTTTTTCATAGTTCTAATATACTTTTTATTGAGTTTACCCTTTCATCTGTTTGATTCGGTTGATTCGCAAATACTGAATACTATAGCTACCAATGTCTGGCTAAACCTATTTTTCTTTCTCATATTTATATTTTTTGCCTTTTCATTTTTTGGATATTATGAATTAACGCTACCAAGTTCCTGGGCTAATAAAATGGACTCGGCCTCCACCAAAGTAGGAGGCGCATTCGGCATCTTTTTTATGGCCGTTACTTTGGCCATAGTTTCCTTCTCATGTACCGGTCCTATTTTAGGTGGATTATTGGGAAGTACTGCTTTGGCAGACGGAGATGTGGCTACCAACCTTTCCATGGGAATGGTGGGTTTTGGAGTCGCATTAGCGTTGCCTTTTGGCCTTTTTGCCTTGTTCCCTGCTTGGCTTAATTCCCTGCCAAAATCTGGAGGATGGATGACAACGGTAAAGGTTACCCTTGGTTTCTTGGAATTGGTATTGGCATTTAAATTTTTGTCCAATGCCGATTTAGTAGGCAATTGGGGGATTTTTAAACGGGAGATTTTCCTAGGAATTTGGATATTATTATTTGTATTGCTTTCCCTTTACCTATTTGGAATATTTAGATTTCCACATGACGGCCCCAAACTACGTTTATCAGTCGGGAGAAAGCTTACGGCCATCCTCAGTACCGCATTTGCCGTCTATTTGATACTAGGCTTATCTAAGGTTACCGACCTAAAATTTTTGAGCGGTTTTCCGCCACCTCATTTTTACAGTATTTTTGAAACAGAGAGTGATTGTCCCTTGGGAATAGACTGTTTTAAGGACTTTGACAAAGGTCTTGCGTATGCCAAAAAGGTGAACAAACCAGTACTATTGGATTTTACGGGTTGGGCCTGTGTGAATTGTAGAAAAATGGAGGAAACAGTTTGGAGCGAACCGGATATTTACCCAATCCTAAAAGACGAATATGTCTTGATATCGCTTTACATAGATGACCGAAAGGAATTGCCTGTAGAAGAACAATTCGATTTTAAATATGAGTCTGGACGCGTTAAGAAAATAAATACCATTGGCGAAAAATGGGGTACTTTTCAAACTTTGAATTTCAATGCTGCTTCACAACCATATTACGTACTCCTTTCCCCGGATTTGGAAATTTTGAACAGTGCTGTCCAATATACGGATAGGGATACCTACAAAGAATGGTTAAAAACAGGGGTAAGTAATTTTAAGGAATTGGGGCTGCTTAAATAAAATGCCATTAAATCCTTGTCCTGAACAGGTGTGGAAGCCCTAAGATTTGTAAAAAATTCTCCTAATCAACAAAAATAAATTCAACCTTTATGAAGAAGATTATTTTTATTTTATCAGCTATTGTTCTGGTATCCTGTGGAAGAATGGGGGTTCAAACTTCCAATAAAACCAATACAGAAAATGTTGACACCTACAACCCTAGTGATTTTTATAACAAACAAGAGGTAACTATATCCATGCGGGACGGGATAAAATTGCATACTACCATTTATTCCCCAAAGGACACTTCCAAAAAGTATCCCATTATTATGTCTAGGACGCCATACAGCTGTAGGCCTTACGGATCTAGTGAATTCAAAGCCCTAATATCACCCAATAGAAAAATGATGAAGGAGGGGAATATTGTGGTCTATCAGGATGTACGCGGCAGATGGAACAGTGAAGGTGCGTATGACAATATGAGAGCCTATATACCAAACAAAAAAGAAGGGGAAGTGGATGAGGCATCAGATACCTATGATACCATAGAATGGTTGATTAATAATGTGCAGAACCACAATGGCAATGTAGGTGTTTGGGGAATTTCCTATCCCGGATTTTATTCCACCTATTCTTTGTTGGATGCCCACCCCGCATTAAAAGCGGTTTCACCTCAGGCGCCAATTGGAGATTTCTTTTTTGACGATTTTCATCATAACGGTGCATATTTACTAAGCTATTGGAGGGCTACGGCAGTATTTGGTTATATGAAAAACCAACCTACTACCGAAGAATGGTATACTTTTCCAGAGCTGGGTACGGAAGATCAATATCAATTTTTCCTGGATGCCGGCCCCTTATCCAATTTGGACAAATATTATAAGGAGGACAATGTTTTTTGGCAACAACTTAAAGAGCACCCAAATTATGATGATTTTTGGCAGAAGCGAGGAATCATCCAACATTTGGAAAATATTAAACCTGCAGTGATGACCGTAGGAGGGTGGTTTGATGCCGAAGACCTTTACGGTCCATTAAATACTTATGGTCACATAGAAAAAAATAGTTCTAATTATAACACCATAGTAATGGGACCATGGAGTCATGGAGACTGGTCTAAGGAAATAAAACGCCAGGCTATTGGTAATGTTTATTTTGGGGATGATATCTCCAAATTCTATCAAGAGAATATTGAAACCAAATTTTTTAATCACTTTCTAAAAGGGGAGGGTGGAACCTCTGGTTTGCCCGAAGCCTATGTTTTTGATACCGGTACTAAAGAATGGAATACTTTTGACAGTTGGCCGCCTAAAAATACCACTAAGGAAACTTATTCCCTTCAGAGAAATCAGAGACTAGGCCAAATTGCCACAAGGGAATATTCATTTCAGGAATTTGTTAGCGACCCAAAAAAACCGGTACCTTATACCGAGGACATAAAAATGGTGTTTACGCCACGTAAGTTCATGACAGATGATCAGCGTTTTGCCGCCCGTAGACCAGATGTTTTGGTTTTTGAGACAGAACCTTTGGAACAACCCCTTACCCTTGCCGGTGATATTAAGGCAAAACTTAGTATTTCCACCACAGGTACCGATGCGGATTGGATCGTAAAGGTAATAGACGTTTATCCTCCAGGACATGAGGACTACGAGGAAACCCAATCGTATTTAAAAATGGGTAATTATCACCAAATGGTACGTTGCGAGACCATGCGGGGCAGATTCAGAAACGATTTTTCAAAACCAGAACCTTTTGTACCAGAAGAGGTTACACAGGTAGATATTCAGCTTCAGGATGTTTTTCATACTTTTAAAAAGGGTCATAAACTGCAGGTGCAGGTTCAAAGTACAATGTTTCCGTATATAGATATTAATCCACAGACCTATGTGGACAATATTTTTGAAGCAAAACCTGACGATTTTCAAAAACAAACACATCGTGTATACAACACATCCTTAATAGAATTCACCCTATTAAAGCCCTGAAATCCTGAAAGAATATTCCCATTAAAATAAAAAAAGGTACCTCTTGAGGTACTTTTTTTATACCCCAAATTAATATACCTTTAATTAGGTAAAAAACATATTCATGTGAAAATAATTAGAAAGTTATTCTGGCTAATATTAGGAATTATGATTGCCCTGGCTATTGGCACTGCAGTATATATTTATACCCACAGTCCAGAATATGCCGGCACCAAGGAGTTGGAAAAGCTAAACAACAAGGTGGAGGTTTATTTTGACACCTATGGCATACCTCATATATATGCAAATTCTGAAGAAGATGCTCTTAGAAGTCTCGGGTATGTACATGCGCAGGACAGATTATGGCAAATGGAATTGTTGCGAAGGATCGGCAAGGGTGGGCTTTCAGAAATTTTTGGGGAGGACATGCTTAAGACAGATAAATTCTTTTTGTCCTTGGGTATAGATGATGCCTCTTCTAAAACTGTGGAAAAGATTTCTAAAAATAGCCTCACGATCCAACTATCACGGGCGTATTTGGATGGTATAAATCAATATATCAAAGAAGGGCCCACGCCCATAGAATTTCATCTTACCGGATTAAAAAAGACGCCATTTACGCTCAAGGATATCTATAATACCGTTGGTTACATGGCCTTTAGTTTTGCTATGGCCCATAAAACCGACCCCCTGCTTACTAACATCAAGAACAAATTAGGGCCTGATTATTTAACTGATTTGGGTGTGGACACAGATCCCAATTCCACATTGATAAAAAATTATAAACCAACAATTCGCGATTCCATTAAAAATGAGGTAGCCAGCCTCGTTTCAGAGGTATTAAAGAATTTTCCGGTACCGCAATTTGAAGGTAGCAATTCTTGGGTCATAGCCCCCAATAAGACCAAAAATGGTAAGGTAATATTCGCCAATGATCCCCATATGGGTTTTGCACAACCCTCTGTTTGGTATGAGGCACATCTAAATGCCCCGAACTACGAAAAGTATGGTTATCATTTGGCTGGCATACCCTTTCCGATATTTGGCCACGACAGAAAGTTGGCATATGGGATTACTATGTTTGAAAACGATGATATAGACTTCTATTATGAGGAGGAAAATGAGAATAACGCCAACTCCTATAAAACACCCTCTGGATGGAAAAAATATGAAGTTATTTCCAAAACTATAAAAGTAAAAGGAAAGAAAGACGTTATTTTCACTTATAAAAAATCTGATCACGGTCCCATTCTGAACGGTATTGCCGAGCAAGTGTCAGATCCACGCCCAATAGCCATGTCCTGGATTTTTACAAAAGTGGAAAATAAGGTCATGGATGGCCTTTACGGCATGTCTCACGCCCAAAATCTATCTGAATTCCGAGAATCACTACCCAATATACACGCACCTGGTTTAAACATTATGTATGGCGATGCCATGGGGAATGTGGCATGGTTTGCAACGGCAAAATTATATGAAATGCCAGATAGCACTAATACCAAGTTTATTTTAGAAGGAAGTTTGGGAAAAGACGAGCCCATACGTTATTTGGATTTTTCTGAAAATCCAATGGCCATTAACCCCCCATGGAACTATGTGTATTCTGCCAACAATCAGCCCGATTCCATAAATGGCAGGTTTTACCCCGGTTATTACCTACCTGAAAATAGGGCGAAGCGCATTGTATCTCTTTTAGCGCCCAAAGACGACTGGGACAAGGAGGCCGTACAGGAGATGTTGTTGGATGTTACCTCTGGTGTAAATACCGAAGTGGTTACCAATTTATCCAAAAGCATGGAGGTTAAGGAGATGAATGAGAAACAGATCGCTATCTTGGACAAATTGAACCTATGGGATGGCGGTAGTCAATTGCAACAAATAGAACCAAGTATGTACCATCGTTGGATCTATTTTATACTTAAAAATACTTTCGAAGATGAATTGGGTACTGAGCTGTTTGATCAAATGTTGGACACCCACTTCCATAAACGCCTTATTGCCCAAATGGCAGCAAAAGAAACCTCAGTTTGGTGGGACGATATAAACACCAAAGACAGTGTAGAAACAAAAAGAGAAAGAGTAAACCTCTCCTTTAGACAGGCCTACAAGTCTTTGGAAGAGGAATTTGGCAAAAACCCTAACAAATGGACATGGAATAAGCTGCATACCCTGGAACACGGACATCCTATAGGACAGATCAAGGCTTTAAGGTCACTTTTTAATGTTGGTCCTTTTCCTGTTTCCGGTACAAGGGAGGTCATCAACAATATGTATTTTAAATATGATGAAACAGGTTATTACCCAGTTACCTCAGGTCCGTCTACCAGAAGGGTAATCGACTTTTCGGATATTGAAAACAGTACCAGTATCCTTCCCACAGGGCAATCGGGAAATCCTTTCAGCAAACATTATGATGATCAGGCCGAAATGTACAATCAGGGGAAATTTCGAAAAATGATGATGAACAAAGAGGAGATTATTAATACCCAGAAATCATTACTGATTTTTGAACCGACTAAAAAATAATTATCCCAAAATTGTCATTGAGCACTACCTAATAGTTGGCAATTGGCACTGGTTAGTGAACGTTTGCAGTTTTTAGTCACAAGTAATATACTTCTAACACTTGTCTCTTGGATAAACGTCTGTCCGTTCGATTGCATCCCGATAACTTTTGGGAGAGAACTAGTTGCCTTCATAAAATCGAAAGTCCAATGTCGAAGTTCAAATATTTTGGCCCATCTCGAGTTTCAGTTACATTAAGCCCATAATTACTTAAAATTTAGCACAATAGCTACACCAAAAAATTTATTTTATTTACTTACATTTAAATAAATAATAGGTAAATGCTTACAAAAGTTTATGGTAGTGCTGTTTTTGGGGTAGAAGCAACGACGATCACCGTAGAAGTAAATATCGATAAAGGCATCGGCTACCACCTCGTGGGTTTGCCAGATAACGCCATTAAGGAGAGTAATTATCGCATTGCGGCAGCATTGCAAAACAATGGCTACAAAATTCCTGGAAAGAAAATTACCATCAACATGGCTCCAGCCGATCTTCGCAAAGAAGGTTCGGCCTATGACCTAACTTTGGCCATTGGTATATTGGCCGCTTCCAATCAGATTAAATCCGAGTCTATTGAAAAATACATCATCATGGGAGAACTTTCCCTTGACGGCGGGATGCAGCCTATAAAAGGAGCCTTGCCCATAGCCATAAAAGCAAAGGAAGAAGGCTTCAAGGGATTTATTTTACCCAAAGAAAATGCTCGTGAGGCTGCTATAGTAGACAATTTGGAAGTGTACGGTATAGACAACATTAAAGAGGTAATCGATTTCTTTGACAAGGATACTCCCTTGGAGCAGACGATAATAGATACCAAAGAAGAATTTTATAAAAGCCTGGATTTTCCTGAATTCGATTTTTCCGATGTAAAAGGACAAGAAAGCATAAAACGCTGTATGGAAATAGCCGCTGCGGGCGGACATAATATTATCTTGATAGGTCCTCCTGGAGCGGGAAAAACCATGTTGGCCAAACGCCTCCCTTCCATATTACCCCCAATGACTTTACATGAGGCTTTGGAGACTACCAAAATTCACAGTGTAGTGGGAAAGATCAAGAATATGGGACTAATGAACCAAAGACCATTTCGCAGTCCCCACCACACGATTAGCGATGTAGCCCTGGTCGGTGGGGGTGCTTATCCACAACCCGGAGAAATATCGCTATCCCATAACGGAGTTTTATTTTTGGATGAATTGCCCGAGTTTAAGAGGGGCGTATTAGAGGTCATGAGACAACCTTTGGAGGATAGGGAAGTTACCATTTCCAGGGCTAGATTTACCGTGACCTATCCCAGTAGCTTTATGTTGGTGGCCAGTATGAATCCAAGTCCCGGGGGATATTTTAACGACCCAGATGCTCCGGTTACCTCCTCACCAGCAGAGATGCAGCGCTACTTGAGCAAGATTTCTGGACCATTATTGGACCGTATCGATATTCATATAGAAGTAACCCCGGTACCTTTTGAAAAACTATCCGAAGAACGCAAAGGGGAAAGTAGTGTGGAAATTCGGAAGCGGGTTACGGCCGCTAGAGAGCTACAGACCCAACGCTTTTCGGAAATGGAGAACGTCCATTACAATGCCCAAATGAATACCAAACACATACGGAAATATTGCAAAATGGACGACCCTTCTAAAGAGCTGTTGAAAAATGCTATGGAGCGACTAAATCTTTCAGCCCGCGCCTATGACCGAATTTTGAAAGTAGCAAGAACAATAGCCGACCTGGAAAAAGCCACGGATGTTAGCGGAAATCACATTGGCGAAGCCATCCAGTACCGCAGTCTAGACCATGAAGGCTGGTTGGGATAATGCTTACTTTCTTCTTTATAAATTTCATTGTAACCAAATAAACCATTATTCCTCTTATGAAAATCCTTTCTAAAATTCTTATTACAGCTTTCCTTTTTTTAGGAATCTCTTCAATAAGTCAAACAAAATCCTTAGCCCTTGCGAAAATTAATACCGAAGGCTTTCAGAAATCCCAGGTCATGAGTCTAATTGCCGACCTTTCAGATGTTTATGGTCCTCGATTAACAGGAACAGATCAATATTATACTGCAGCAGAATGGGCAAAGAAAACCATGGAAGATTGGGGTGTAGATAAGGTGTATTTTGAAAATTATTGTGATGATTGTATGGGTTGGGAAGTTAAATCATTTAATGTAGAAATGACAGCACCTGCTTATATGAAAATACAAGCCTATCCTTATGCATGGACGGAAAGTTCCAATGGTGTGCAAATAGGTGATTTGATTTGGATTGAGAGTCATTCCGATTTGGAAAAGGTAAAAAAACAATGGAATGGGAAATTACGGGGAAAAACCATTCTGATAGGATCAGTTCCAGAACATAATATGCTATTTGATGCACTTTCAACACGGTTTACTGAAGACCAAATTGAAGAAGCTGAAAAATCAATTGTTCCTGTAATTAGCAATCCTTTGGGCCCATCTGCCGGTGATATAGATTTAATTGAAGATTTAGAAGTTATATTCGAAAGTTTTATGAGAAAGGACGATGCCTTTTTTGCATTCTTAAAGGCAGAGGGAGCTTTAAGTATTTTAGGAACTTCGCCCTTTTTTCCTGGTATTGTTCATCCAAGTGGCACTTATAATTATAAAGAAAGTCATGTAAAATCAGTACCCTATTTTGCTATTTCACCGGAAAGTTTCGGGAAATTAAAACGCTTAATAGATAGGGATATTAATCCGAAAATTAAATTCCATTTAGATTCTGAACTTTATCTAAAACCTCAAAATAATGTGAATATTATAGGGGAAATTACGGGTTCCGATTCAAAATTAAAAGACGAAGTGGTAATGATAGGCGCACATTTCGATTCTTGGCATCCTGCCTCTGGAGCAACGGATAATGGAGCAGGTTCTGCAGTAATGCTGGAAGTGATGCGAATTATTAAAGCATCTGGATTAAAACCAAAACGAACTATTAGAATTGCACTTTGGGGAGGCGAGGAGCAAGGGTATTTGGGTTCTATGGCCTATGCGGAAAATCACTACGGAAAAGTAAAGGATAATAATAGAAAAAAAGAGGTTGAAAAGATTTCAGCATATATAAATATGGACAATGGTGCTGGGCAAATGCGCGGTATATATCTACAGGGTAATGAAGCGGTAAGGCCCATTTTTGAAGAGATGTTATTTCCTTATGAGTATTTGGATGTTAATAATCTTACCATTCAAAACACCAATTTTACAGATCATGATGTTTTCGACTATTACAAAATACCTGGGTTTCAAATCATTCAAGATAAATTAAACTATGAAACAGTAACGCATCACACTAATATGGATGCTTTGGAATATGTGCCCGAACGTGACATGATGATCAATGCCACTGTAATTGCAGCGCTTGTTTATCAAATTGCAGAACGGGATGCTCGTTTACCGAGAGAGGATTAAGGGCTTCTTATTTTTGATGGAGCCAACCTTTGGTGAAATCCGCCTTTTGTTTTTGAGGCCTTGATTTCATCAAAGTCAAACAACATTCATGAATCCCTCCCCTCCTTGGAGGGGATTGAGGGGTGGGTCAACTGATGAGAAAAATTATACCTTACACCCCAGATCTAGTTCCTTTTGCGAAAAAACTTCGCAACAACATGACTATGGGTGAAATTTCCTTATGGCGCGAATTAAAAAACAAAAAACTGGGAGTCAGGTTTAGTCGGCAAATACCCATCGATAATTATATAGTAGACTTCTATTGTAAAGAACTTCAACTTGCCTTGGAGGTGGATGGTTCCGTTCACTTTATAGAAGGGCAACAAGAAAAAGATACCATTCGCCAGAATCGTCTGGAATATTTGGGCGTACGCTTTATTAGATTCAGTGATTCGGATGTGAAGGACAATTTGAACGAGGTATTGGAAGAGATTAAAAAAATGATTTTGAATATTAAACCCACCCCTAACCCCTCCCAAGAGGGGAAAAAATAATATATATCATTTTATCTACTTGGAGGTATATTCCTAGTCTTGCAAATATAATGCGCGTACTTTATCCACTACAATTCTCCTATATGAACCAAGCTTAGGATTGAATGTCACCATTCCAAGTAATTTTACCGAATAGAAATTGGAAGAAGTTGTGTATTGGGATGCTAAATATAAGTGGCTACATTATCATACTTGGGAAAGCCGTCCCAGTTTTTGTTGGGAGCCTAGGTGAGGTCTATTTATTGGATAGTGAAGCCTGGTTAGGGTCCTAGAAGGATTTTCGATTAATTCTGTTTCTCGTCACCACACGTTTTTATTTATTATATCTTTTAATTTTTTTTCGATTTCAGGTTCTGCATCAGAATGACCCCCGTCTAGTATAAACAATTCGCTATTTTCTAATTTGAAATTCAATTCAATCGCAAATTTTAATGGACAAATTGAGTCATCCTTTCCATGAACAATTTTGATAGGTATGTGCTTTATTCTTTCTAAATTATTTATAATATAATTCTCTTTTAAAAAGCAATTATTACTTAAATAATGTGATTCCATTTTAGATAGTGATTCATAGGGGATTTGCTTCAAAATTTTCTCAACTTCTTTCTTTGTGATGTTCTTTCTAAAAATGGATATTTCATAAAAAGCCCATTCATACGAAAAATGTTCTTTTTCTTCCAAAGAACCGTTTGTCATTTTTTCCAAATAATACTCAGGAATCGATAGAAGGCTTATTTTAGGGACATTTTTGCTAAATCTCTCCCATATTTTTGGAAATTCTTTTTCAACCCCTCCATTTAAGTAATGCTCTATAGACTCTTTATTTCCTAAAAATATACCTCTAAGTAATAATCCTTTTATTCTATTTGGATTTTGAATTAAATAAACAAGGCCCAGCGTCGTTCCCCAAGAACCCCCAAAAAGTACCACTTTATCAATTTCCAAATAATCTAAAAGTAGATTAATGTCATTTACTAAATCTTGAGTGGTATTTTGTACAATTGAACCATAAGGAATACTTTTAGAAGCTCCTCTTTGGTCAAAAAAAATAACTTTATGTTTATCGAAATTGAAAAAACGTTTGTCGTTTTCAGAAAATCCGGCTCCTGGTCCCCCGTGTACAAACAAAATAGGTTCAGCATTTGGATTTCCACAAACTTCATAATGTATTTTGTGAGATTCGCTGACTTTAAAATAATTCATTCTAGTAATTGTTTGGTTTTCTGATTTTTCACGATGGAAGCAGTAAGCCCTATCTCCAATGTTGGGTTAATAATTTAAACATAGCACTACACCTAATATTCTCTTGGAATTGTTACTTGTTATTTTTTGATCCCTTTTTTATAATTTCAATAGTTTGTTTCAAGTCTGCGGGCTCTTTAATTCTAATATTTATGGTTTTATAAATCCATTCGTTGCCATTACGGTCCGCTTCAATGTCCATTTTACTCCTCATGTTCTTTTGGGTTTTCGATCCGGTAACATCAACCGTTATTTCCAGTGTATTGTAATCAGGTGAATAATGGTGTGTCCCTTCTAGGATTGCCAATTTGCCCAGCGGTTGTAATTCCCCAAGCAATTGAATTACTTTTTTATCTTTTTTAGCTATTTTCAATGCATTATCGCAAACCGATGATTCTGAATAGACTATAGCGATGCTCGCAATATTTCCACCTAATTTTGAGGAAAACAGAAGACCTGAAACTACAACCAAAAGGGCCATTGAAGGTATAAACCATTTCCAATTTCTTTTAAACCAACTTCTATGTTCTATTAACTCGTTCATTTTTTTAATTAGGCAGGGAGGGTCCTTTTTATTTATTAGCCTTTTCCATTTCATACAAATCAAGACCTTCTCCCCAATAATTTTTTTCGATCCGACTGATGCTGTAATCGAATTTTTCAAAAAACTTATAGGCAAGTTGAGATGTGGTTACAACCAACTTTTCTACTCTTTTATCTTTACTTAATATTTTTAAACAATGTTCAACCGACTGTTTCCCTAATCCTTGCCCAGCATAACTTGGATCAAAAAAAATCCACGTAATTCGTCCTGAATTATCCTCTTCGTTTATATAATATCCAGTTCCTCCAACAATAGTATTATCAACTTCTATAGTCAAATAGGTTTCTGCTTTTTGCCCTAGATATTCTTCAAAATCATTTATTTCGTTTTTGTCAAAGAATTCCGGAACGCTATATCCAAATATTTTCAATAAATGCCCTTTGTCGGTAGGTTTGTATGGTCTTATCATCGTTTTATAATTTCTAGCAAACCATTAAATATAGTTCCTATTATTTCCAATTTTTTTTATGGGATTCAAGATGGCTCTACTATAAAATTACTGCACCACTTTTAAGGTAGAATACCCCAAACTTCCCTTTTCTAATTGAATTTGTGTTGTAATACGTTCTTTTAAAGCCCCTACGTGCGATATTACTCCAACCGATTTGTCCCCCTCATTCTGCATTTTCTCCAATATCGTAATCGCTTGATCTAGGGTTTCTGGATCTAAGGTGCCAAAACCTTCGTCTATAAAGAGCGATTCTATCTTTACGTTTCTAGCGGCAATGTCCGATAGCGCAAAGGCCATAGCCAAACTCACCAAAAAGGTCTCACCACCGGATAAGGTGCGTACAGAGCGACGGGCGTTACCCATATATTTATCAAATACTTTGAGGGTGTCGCTTTTTTCGGCTTCATCTGCCGTGGGAATATCTAGCAAATAACGATCGCTGAATTCTGAAAGTCGTTTATTGGCATAGCCAATAAGCTGCTCCAAAGTAAGATCCTGCACAAAATTCGAGAATTTATTGCCTGTGGCATCCCCAATTAAATCGTTCATGGTTTTCCATAACGACAGATCTTTCTTTAGGAGTTTTATTTCTTCCTGTACTTTTTGTTGGCGCTGCTTTGCCTTTCCATCTTCTTCTAAGCTTTGGGTAATCTTTCCGATATTTACGGATAGCGCATCCCAATTTGACTTTGCTTCGTTAAATAACGTGGTTAAAGCTTCCAATGAAAGTGAAGGATCATCCTTATCCGTTAATTCGGTTAAGACTTTCTTTAGGGAACTTTCTTTTTCTGATATTCTAGTGCTTAGTTCTTTAAGTTCATTTTCACGTTTTCTAATCTTACTGGCACGCTCTTCAGAAAGTATAGCCGAACGTAGGGCTTGGAGGTTGACTAATTGTTCATTTGCAACAATACTAGTTAACTCCTCTTCTTTTTTTGCTTTTTGAGCCAAGTTTACTTTTAACTTTTCTACACTTAATTTCAACTGAACCTCAATAGATGAAATGTTAGATGAGGAACGGGTAATGGAAGTCGATAAAATATTGACCTTTCCATTGATGTCTGGCCCGTCATAAAGGGTAGTGCGTTCTTGTTTTAAACTGTTATAAGTGGTCAACGCCAACTCCCATTGCTTTAAACTCTCTTCCAAATCTTTTAAAATGGATACTGCCTGAAATGCTTGTTTCGACTTTTCCATTTTTTGAATACGGAGGTTTAAATCGAGTCGATGGGTTTTTAGGGTTTCTAAATCCTCCTTATAATCCCACTTTAGATGCTCGGCATGTTTGGTGAGTGTTTCTAATTGCTGGGCCTCCTCTTCTTTAAGGGATGCTATTGCCGTGTTTAAGTCGCTTATTTCCTTGGTCTGGAATTTGTTCTTTGCTATCAAAGAGATTAGATAATCCGACTTTGTTTGAAGCGATTTCTTCTTTTCTTTAACTAGTTCTTCCTTAGTGTCAAAATGAGGTGTTTCGGACGCATAGGGATGATGTACGGAGCCACAAAGGGGGCAAGGCTGCTCTGGATCCAATTGCAAGCGATATTCCTCCAAACTTTGATGCTTGCGTTGTTGCGCTAAGGCTTTTTCCAGATTTTCTACCTCCTTTGTACCTTGTAGTACCTCTTTATCTAATGATGTTATCGTATTCGCATCCTTTACCAACTGCTCTTTGGCATCTTTTAGTTTTCCAACTTGGGTTTCATGGTTTTTTTGAACTTTTACAAATTGTTCTTTACAAGCGAGTAGTTCCCCAGCCTTTTCATTTAAATGGCGGTAATTATCCAATTCCGAATTCAAGTTCTCCAGAGAATTAGCACCAGAAAGTTGTATGGTTTCCTGAACGGTTTTACGGTTTACGTCAACTTTTGGTTTAAAAAGTTCGGGTTGGTCTGCCATGGGTAATGCATAACCCAATTGATTTATATTCTTAACATAGCCATTGAGTTGACTTAAGAATAACGAAGCCTCACTTTCTTTCTTTTTCTCCTCCGCTTGAAGTTGAATAATTTTATTTCGGAAAGTGTCTAGTTTGTCATTGGCCGTTTTAACATCCACTTTTTCTTTAAGGAACTTTTCGGCTGCCTCTAAATAAGATTTTAGTTGGTTATCTACTTCCGATTTAGATTTTTCGAGTCGATCGTTATCCTCCTTAAGTTGACTCCCTTGCTTGCTTACAACATCGTAATCTGCCAAGATTACACCATATTTCGCTAGTTTATTGTGCAGTTCCAATTGGCCTTTAAAAGGGTTGAAAATATCCCAATCCTTTTTTAATTGAAGCTGTTGTGCTTGCAGTTCTTTCTGTTCACCTTGTTTTTGCTGAAGCTCCTTTCTGTTGGTTATTTTTTCTGATGCAGTTTGATAGGCCTTTTCTGTTTTGGGCTTTGATTCGGTCAGTGATTTAAATTCGGTTTTCTTTTCCGCAATTTGCTCAGCGGTTAGCAGCTCAATAGTCTCAAGGCCCGCTTCTTTTAATTCTATATTCTTTTCAACTTTCTTATAGCGGAAATAGACTGCCCTTCCTATTTCACGATAGGAGCGAGCCCCAGTAATATCTTCCAATAACTTATTGCGTTCGTTTCTCGGGGCCTGCAATAACTTACTGAATTCTCCTTGCGACAGGACCATGGCTTTTACAAACTGCTCATAGCTAAGGCCAATGATTTCCTGGTTTTTATCGGGCGTCTTGGTGCCAGCTTCAAGGATTTCATCGGTAGCTACTTCCACCAATTCCTGTTTACGGGCGTTTAAATTGTTGTTCCTATTGCGTTCTATAGACCAGTGGCTGCGATAATCCTTACCATTAACGCGATATTCTACCTCGGCATAGCAATGTCTCATATTGCGGGTCATAATGCCGCCATCGTCCTCTAAAATAGAATTACTTACCGCCTTGTCTACTCTGGCAATCCTATTGTAAAGCGCAAGTGTTATTACATCCAGTAAGGTGGACTTACCAGCACCAGTTGGCCCGGTAATGGCGAAAAGTCCAGCTTCTGCCAGGATACCATCTCCAAAATTTACCTCATGCTCTCCTTTTAAAGAGTGTATGTTTTCAAATCTAATTTTTAGAATTTTCATGGATTATAATTTCAATTCTTCCAAGATTTCACGAAAGGCATTCTTTAATTCCGCTGTGTTTTCCATGTCGCTCTGTAGCTCCAATTTTTTTTCGAACATCTGCATAGGGGTTACATCGGCTACATCGGTACCTACTGCAAAGGCATCACTGGCGCCACGGATTAGATTTTTAAAAATGAGGCGCGATTTTACAATTTCGATATTCGCATTGGGTTGGGAATTGGTAAGCGCATCAAAAGCTTGACGCCGCTCCAAACTCTCACTTTCCTCATTTACTATAATTTCGGCCAAGGATGTCAAAGCGGTTTCTTCGAAATAGGCATTTAATTTGTCTTCTACTTCCTGCAGACTCCCCTCAAACGTAACTAGGTTCCTATGCTTGGGAATAGGAACGATGTCTACCTGACCAATTTTATTATTTTCTACTGTAATTACATTTATTTGCTTGCAATCCTCTTTTTCAGAAAAGCTCAAGGGAATTGGAGAACCGCTATAATGGATGTTTTGCTCTTCGGAAACAACTTGCGGTTTATGAATATGGCCCAGGGCAACATAATGGGGAATTTCCCCAAACATATTGGCCTCTACACCGGCTTGGTTACCAATCTGTATATCGCGCTCGCTCTCGGAAAGTTCGCTGCCCTGCACATATAAATGTCCCATTAAAATAAACACCTGATCCGCATGGTGCTGGCTGTAGTATTCATTTACATTTGAAAAATAAGTCCGCAAGCCCGACTTTATCTGTTCAATTTTAGTGGCGTAACTTTCCCCTGCGACGGACTTGCGGATATCGCGATCCTTGAGGAAAGGAATGGCAGCCACCACTAATTTTTCGTTGTTTTTTTCTACAGTTACAAACATGTCGCCCACCTCTTCCATCGCGCCGCCAATTACGCTGATATCAAATGCCTTTAGCAGTTCGGCAGGTGCGTTTAATACCGTTGCGGAATCGTGGTTTCCACCTGTGAGTATAATTTTACAATCTAGATTTATAAGATTTTTTAATAGATCGTAATACTGCTTATAGGCAGCTTGGGAAGGGTTTGCCTGATCAAAAATATCGCCTGACACCAACAATACATTTATATTTTCAGATTTGATATAGGCTATCAGCCATGTGAAAAACAACTCAAGATCCTCAGAAAGGTCATATTTAAGAAGCTGTTTCCCGATATGCCAGTCGGAAGTGTGAAGGATTTTCATGCAAATGGTTTCTTTAAGATAGTAAAATTACAAGAAAATAATCCATGGCCGAATACATAGCGCTTCTAGTAAGCTATTATTTTCTTTTATTCAATTCAGATGTAATTAAAACAACCAATTCTTCAAATCCTATTTTCATTGCATTGCTAGCTATTTGAAATAGCAGGCTTGCACTTTACTGTCTCTTACTTAAGGGCCAGGCCATAAAGCAATAGAACTCATTCGCTGGCGCGAGCGTCAAGCTCGTGCCCATAATCGTGCTAGTCATTTATAATGGCAACCATATTAAATTACCATTATCAAAAGGATATAGTTTTTCATTATATTTAATAGTTGTAAATCGTTAAAAAGAGTTTGTATGAGGTCACTTTTAAATTGCTTTTTAATTTCCCTCTTGCTGCTTTCATGTTCATCCACTAAAAAGACCAACAATTTTTATATCATAAATCAACCAGCAGAGTTCGAATCCCAAGAAGCTATTTGGTTAATATGGCCATCAACAGATCATAAAGAAGGAGAATCTGTTGAAAAAGTAACCTTGGCGATTATTGAAGCTCTAATAGGAGATATAGACCTGGTAATTACTTGTAAGAATAAAGAACTTTTGGCCCATGCAAAAGCAACTCTAATCAATCATTTTGGCGAACTGCCTAAACTTAAACTTCTAGAAATCCCGTCATTTGAGATCTGGGCAAGGGACATGGGGCCCATATTCGTAGAAACAAATCAAAATACTCCAGCAATTGCAGACTTCAATTTTAATTCCTGGGGGTATTCAGATACCTTGGATATTGATACCAAAACAGAGGAAATGTATGATGTAAGGGTAGCTGAACAATTTAATCTGCCCGTGATTACGAGTGCAATGATCAGTGAGGGCGGAAATAGAGAGGTAAATGGAAAAGGTACACTAATCACCACAGAAGCAGTGGAGCTGGACAGAAATCCGAACATGACCAAAGAAGCCATGGAGCTGGAATACAAAAGGCTATTAGGGGTGCAAAAAATCATCTGGTTAAAACAAGGCCTGGTAGAAGATAATCATACCTTCCTTGGGCCAATAACAACTTCGGAAGGACCTAAGGCCTATACCGTAGTCACTACAAATGGTCATATTGATGAATTTGCTCGGTTTGTAAATGATTCCACCATCCTTATGGCAAAGGTAGATAGCGTGGAATTTAACGATCCCATTGCTTTCGAAAACCACAAACGCATGGAGGAGAATTACCGAATATTGTCTGAAGCCACCGATCAGGAAGGCAAACCATTTACCATTATTAGAATGCCATTACCAGGAACTATTTTTTCAACAATGAGCCCGGGAGACTATGTATATGATTATATTAAAACTCTGGACTATAGGGATGGAAGTACATTCCCTAATGGAGATACCATAACAGTCATGGCCGCGCTTAGCTATCTAAATTTCATTATAACGAATAAGGTTGTTGTTGGACAGACTTGCTGGAGAGAAGGTATGCCAAATGAATTGAAACTAAAAGACGAAAAGGCCTCTCAAATATTGCAATCCGTTTTTCCCGAACGAAGGGTAATCATGATCGATGCCTTTGCTGTTAATTTGGGTGGTGGTGGAATTCATTGCATCAGCATGCACCAGCCAACCTTCCCAAAATATAAAAATTAAAATTGTTGCGAAAAAAAAGGTTCAATAGGGCAGACGTAATTATACTTCGGCTTGAACTGGCAGGGGCGCCCATTGCTGTTACTAGCGGAGGAAAGCTTGGCTCATCCAGACAGGGAATTTAATAGCGCTGTTTTATGTAAAGTGTAGCAAAACAGATTTTTATTTAGAATATGCCCCTGAAGAATATGTCAATTCATAACTATGCGTGTAGATTTCAAACACAATACCGAATGGGTCTTCAACATAACACATTTTAAAAGGCTTATCGTTAGGGTAATATTCTCTAATAGGCATTCTTTGCTTGCCTCCATAGGACAAAATTTTATCGATGAGCTCTTCAATATTTGGGTCTTGTACACAAAAATGAAAGAGTCCAGTATTGAAAGGATTAAATTCAGGAGCTTCTTTTATTCCGTTCGGAAAAGAAAATAATTCAATTCCAATACCGTCTGAAGTTGCTAAATGAGCAATTTCAAATTCAGTCCAGTCGTCTCCGAAAACATCAATGCACATTTGACCAATAGCAGTTTCTTTTTCCTTTTTTACTTTTGATGGTTCCATAATTACGTACCAGCCCATTACTTCTGAATAGAATTTTACGGCTTCCTTTATATTTGGAACCGTTATTCCAATATGCGAAAATGATTTAGGGTAATCTTTAATAGGAGCCATAAGTTCTAATTTAGATTGCAAAATTAGGCTATATTTACCCAGTAGGCAATAACTAACCAAAAAGTAGTATAGTTACCATAACGAGTATAATACTGATTATCAATAATATAAAATTATCATTTTGAATAAAGATAATAGTTGTCCGTTACATTATACAATGAATTTAATAGGTACAAAATGGAAACCTTTAATTTTATTTCATTTATTGGAAGGCGATTTGCGTTCAGGAATATTGCAAAAGAAAATTCCAGGAATTTCAAATAAAATGTTTACTCAAACCGTAAGAGAGCTAGAAAAAGATGGCCTTGTTTCCAGAAAAGTTTTCCCTGTAGTTCCCCCTAAAGTGGAATAGGCATTAAGTACTAGGGGGAAATCACTTGAGACTATTTTAAGAAGTTTGGATAAATGGGGTTCGGAAGATTTTCCTAACTAATTACATAGATTCGATTTCAAACTTTTTGGGAAAGGCCCTAACCCTGTTAGTGCTGGTATAATACTTTAAACAGCTAATTTTCAAGATTGAAATAAACCTATATTTGAAGCTATTATTTTACATTAAATACTTCTTACTTAATGCTACCTTCCCTTTAATAACTGACATAAAACAATGAACAGAATATTCTTGATATTAATGATCGCAACCCTTTATTCCTGCGGTAGCGCCAAATACAATTACTTTTACGACACCGGAAAGCAATTGGACTTTAGCCAAGGAAAATGGATACTGAACAGCACTAAATCCAATTCCAGAGTATTCGATACTGAACTTTACGACACTTCATTGAAAGAGTTTAAAAAAATTCTGGGCGACTCCTTAATAGAAATAAACAATTTGAGAAGTACGAAACTAGTGGCTCCAAAAATTAAGTTCGAGCTATCAGAAATGGATTTAAAAGAATTAAAAAGAGATACGGACTGTGATTACATCATCAATATTGGGGGAAATGTGATCAGTGATGGCCTAGGTTCCTTGTCATTTCCAGATCAAAATGAAAATTTAAGCAATAGGGCATCTGTTTCAATAACCATATATGACTTAAATGCCAGAGCACTTATATCCTCTTCCCAAGTTTATGGAAAAATTGAAGATCAGGAATCGGTATTTCCAAGAGAGAACAATGGTCTTCCTTCCATAAATCCCAGTTCCCATATGATAATGTTAAAAGGCGCCAGGAAACTTATCCAAAAATATTGGAAGAACCAACTAGACCATTAGAAAAATGGGTAGGCTGGGTAATTACGCTAAATTGAAGAACCCTTCCTAAATAACCTAGGCAGTTATAATAATTATCTAGTGATTTATGGAATTTTAAATCCCCTCCTTAGTAGGGAAAGGAAAGTCTTGCAATACGCCATTCAATGGAGTTCAAATTTTGGGTAGTGCCGAAATTGTTGGTACTAGTTAACACTCACGCCAAGAGGTTGTTCTTACTTACAGCGGCTGGTCTGTACTTTTATCCGCATGCAAGGCAATTTCAGCAGTCTTGTCCTCGAAAATGTCGTTTACTATTTTGTACAGGTCTGGGATTACGTTTTTAGCAATTTTGCTATTGTTGCTCAACAATACACAGATACCCAATTCAGCTTCGGGATAGATGGCAATTTCATTTCTGTAATTGTTTACACTTCCACCGTGATGCCAAATGGTCTTTTCATTGTTGGAACCGTTCTCCGTAAATTTATGGATCCGCCATCCAAAAGCGTAGTAGGAGGTGGTATGTCCCGGCCAACGTTGGTAATACTTGCTTTCCCCTTTAATTTCTATAAACGGGTTAAAAGTTTCCGCCAAGGCATTTTTGGTCATCAACTCTGGGTTATAACCTAATAAAAATCGCATCCATTTGCCCATATCAACGGCGCTGGCGCTAATACCTCCGGCTGCAATAGCATTGTAATAATTGTCCGAAAGTGGCAAGGTTTTCCAGCTATTTCGTCTTTTGGTATGCGGCATGGCCACATTTTCCATATGTGAGAGGGCTTCATAATCCATAGTAGTGGAACACATGCCCAAAGGGTTAAAAAAAGTATTTGTCAAAACCGTACCGATGTCCTGTCCGGTTACTTTATGAATCATTTCTCCACAAAGGGCGAACATGGCGTTTTGATAACTGTACATTAATCCTGGTTCACTTATCGGAGTAACTGCCTTAAAGCGTTTGGCAATATCCTGTAACGGTAGCCCAGCCTCAACAAGATTGGTGTAACTGTGGTAAGGCGTACCAGAGGTGTGTGACAAAATATTAGCCAGCGTAATTTTATTGGTGTTATTCTTGTCGCCAAATCGAAACTCCGGAATAAAATCGCTGACCTTATCTTCCCAATGTAATTTGCCTTCATCCTTTAATTCTGTTGCCAATACCCCTGCAAATCCTTTGGATAACGATCCCAATCTAAATATAGTTCCGCCATCCACAGCTGCATCAGAATTTATTTTTCTTTTACCATAGCCCTCAGATATTACAACGGAATCCTTTTGTACAATGCTAACTCCTGCACCAACAATATCACCCTCAGCAATTGCTTTTTCAAAGTAGGCCTTTATTGCGACCCCCAATTCCTCCTGATGTTTTTTATAGAGTAGTGTTCCTTGACTATCTAATACATCCTTTTGTTTGTAAATGGTGGAAATAGCCACCTCGGAATTAGGTTTTTCTTCAGGCTTAAAAGCACCGAAAATAAGGGCAAATAGGGATAGGATTACAAGTGAAGCTCCTATTAATACTATGCTTCTCTTCATTGGGGTGAAATTTAATTTAGGATAAGACGCCTTAAATATAGGACGATATACTTAAATAACGGTTAAAATGCGCAATTTCTTATACCAGTCCTATTATTTAACACCTTTCTACCCAATAGTGGAAAAGTCGCTACTTGCATAATAACCATCCTAAAATGCTCGGCAACACCCACATTCTTCACCAAGTACCCAATACTCCCCATTTTAAAATGGATTATAACCCAATAATACCCGAATAAAAAATTCAACTTATCTTTGGGAAACTCAGCAAATAAATTAGCTATATGACTATTAAAAAATTTCTTCTTTTTTCCTTAATGATATTCTCCCTGCCATCATGGTGCTATGGACAAAATAAAGAGGAGAGGACAAAATATTTTCCAAAAGTGGAGCAACCGGTAGAGAGAATTCCAAACAAAGCAAATCTTTGGGTTTTCATATTAGCAGGGCAATCCAATATGGCTGGTCGTGGACTTGTGGAACCACAAGATACTGTTCCCAATGCAAGGGTATACACTATAAATGAACAAGGGAACATGATATATGCCAAAGAACCCCTACATTTTTACGAACCATCAATGAGCGGTTTGGACAGTGGATTAACGTTTGGAGAAGCCTTAATTAGACAAATTCCGGACAGTATCTCGGTACTGGTTATTCCTGCTGCGGTTGGAGGCAGTTCCATCACCCAATGGTTAAACGATTCCATCCATAGGGAGGTTAAACTATTCTCAAATTTCAAACAAAAAGCAGAATTGGGTATGCGTTTTGGGACAGTAAAAGGGATTCTTTGGCATCAGGGCGAAAGTGATGCCAAAACCAAGGAGGCTCCATTGTACCAAATTAAATTAACGGAGCTGTTCTATCAGTTCAGAAAGATAATTGGGAACCAAGAGGCAACCGTTGTAATAGGACAATTGGGTAGTTATTCGACCAATCCATTGTGGTCAAAAATTAATGATCACATTAAATATTATGTATCCACTGATCCATATTCAGGAATGATCAATACCCAGGACTTAAAGGACAAAGGGGACAAGGTGCACTTTAATTCTGAAGCACAACGAACTATGGGCGAGAGATTTGCCAATGAGTTTATTAAAATGCAGGATTAGGCCTATATTGGCAACCAACATCTCGTCTTGCTATACTATAGCGGGAATATAGGTGACCACCTTATCCTGATTCAAACTATTGACAAAGCCTTCATAGATTTTAATCTAGACGCCTGTGATGCTTCTAAATTGTGGATTGCCATTATTTTCTCCCCAATTCTTAGCCTAAGAACAACACATACAAGGCCCACGAAAAGCAAAAGGCGCAAAAGAAATAAAATAAAAAATCGATTAATGTAGTATTTTCCTTCATACGATCGGGTTTATATTTAAAACCCTAAATCAAGAGGAAAACGATTTTGTTACCCATGTATGGAACAAAAATTCGACAACTTGACCCATTGTCGGACAAAAGGTCAAAAACTTCTATGAAAGTAAAATCCTACAATTACGTAAAACCCTATAAAGCAACAGTTTACCGATTATTTTTACTCACTAAGTGAGATTTGAATGCTCCAAGGCTTGCCCGTCTGAATATTATTAGTAGCTTTTTTAGATGCCTCATGCATGGGCTTGCCCTGAGGTAATTGATTTATGAAAACTACAAAACTATAATTTCACCAAACAATTTTGGGCAGCCGATTTGTAGATTGCCTCTACTACGTGAATATCCCGAAGTCCTTCTTCCCCTGGAACCAATAAGTCGGTCTTGTTCATAATGGTCATGGCATCCTCATCCATTTGTTTGGCTTGCTGGTTGGGAATGGGAAATTCAATAATGGTTCCATCGGACATGCTCCCGTTATTTCCTTTGTAGGAAGAGTGGGGTTCCATTTTTAACCAACCTTTCTCATAGTTTACTTGAAGGTGGTTCATATTGATACCAAAACTGGTTTGGCAGGATGCCCGGGCACCACTGGGAAATTCTAATTGAAACATCATTGTTTCCTCTACCTCGTGATAAATTTCGGGCCTTGTAGTGGAGGCCTGCGCCAAAACGGAACTAGGTTCTTCACCGGTGGCCAATCTGGCTCCCTGTAGCGCGTAAACGCCCATATCGCCCATTGCCCCACCTCCTAATTGCTTGTTCTGCTTCCAATGGTTGGTTCGCCCATCAAAATACCCTGCCGCCGAAGTCACCATTCTAACCTTACCAAAAGACCGTTCTTTACCTACTTTCATGTAGGCCTGAATATTGGGGTCGTGCTGACAGCGATATCCAATGGCCAGTTTTACCTTATTGTCCTTGCAGGCCTTGATCATTGCTTCACAATCTGCAACGGAGGGTGCCATTGGTTTTTCGCACCATACATGTTTTCCTGCCTTGGCTGCACGAATAGTATACTCCGCATGCATGGATGGTGGCAACACCACATAGACTACATCAATATCCGGATTGTTGGCAATACTATCAAAATTTTGGTAATTGTAAATATTCTTATCCTTTATACCGTATTTCTCTTGCCATACAGGGATTTTTTCAGGACTACCAGTAACAATGCCCCTTAATTCACAATTGTTGGTCAATTGTAGGGCAGGGGCAAGCAGATCGGTACTATAATAACCTAATCCTACAAGGGCTACTCCTAGTTTTTTCTTTTGTGCTGCTGTTGCGGATAGCAATATTTGTGGCGTAAATGCACTTACAGCTGCAATTATACCCGCTTTTTGAATAAATATTCGTCTTTGTTTTTCCATGGTTCCCAATTGAACCTAGAAAATAATACAAAAAATTGAATTATCCCTGAAATAATGCAACTCATGGAATATAAATGAGTCAATTGGAGGCTAATAAGAAAAAATAGACAAGTATTACTATAGGGTAGAATTTGTTTATTCAAGATAGTTTGGCATCCCTAATACGGTAGAAAGATTATGAAAGGATTCCTTTTTATTCTTTTTTCTGAAGCGTTTGTACCAATAAGTCTTTTAAAATGTACACCGTAACAAGAATAAATCCAGTAATGAGGGTAGATGTGGCATATTCCCATTCCAATATCTTGGTAAGGCCTCCTATTATAATGGCCAATATCCCAATGATCATCATGGTATTCCAAATAAAATACACAATGTCACTTCTATTGTCATCCTTGTCATCTATGAGATACGTTGTGCCCTCCATGATGATCCATATAATGAATGCCACGCCACCAATAAGCTGAAAAAATTCATTGTGTGATAAATCAAGGATTTTCAATATGCCATTTAAGGACCAAGAGGTAACTAAAACCAATTTGTTGTATTGTAGGAACCCCTTTTTACTTTTTTTCCAAAATCGCATTCCGTACAAAATACTGATAGCACAAAGGGATAAAATTATGATAGGGTTAGCTAAAGTATGGAAATGTAAAATCTTACAAATGAATCCAACAAGAAGTAGGGAAATGGCAATTCTCAAAGGTGTTCTTAAAATCTTCTTTTCTGTTTCCATAAGATGGTTTTTAAGATTCTGGACATTTTAGTTTTAAATTATCCGAATTCACCTTGTCCTTCCTTGAAAGACATTTCCCTAACGTATCATTAACTAACTGCCTTAATATTGGCCTTGAGTCCTTCCATAATACCTAAAATATTATTCACGGTTTCCTTTAAATAATACTTAATGAGTACGTGGGGGATACGAATGGTGGTAAATCCATTTTTAAACGAATGCATGGCTTCCTCCAAGTCATTGATGGCTTGTTCATGGGTGAGGGAATGATATTCGGTATCTATTTCTATATTAAGTTTTACCCTAGATATAGCAATATCCACTGATTTTTTTCCATCCCACCATTCGAGCATTGGATTTACGCCTGCATTTTTTAAACCATAATACAATTGTATGGCTTCTTTGGGGGTCCTTTTGAGTTTAATTAGCTTTTCCATTCTGCTTTTATGCTTCGCACAAAGCTCTATTCCAAAAAGATCCATTGCGCTTTTATGGTCAAGATAACTAAGCTCTTTTTTACAATCTAAACATGTCATTCAAGTAGGTTAAAAATTTAATTTGGGACTATTATAACCGTAATATTTTTGGATTATTATGTTGGGGTTCTCCAAAAAGGTCAACTTTTAGATGAACTGCAGCTTTTTAGATGAACTACCGCCTTTTTATACTACATGTTCGGTTAAATTTAAATATGCTTCCCCATTTTGTAATATCCATATATTTACATATTCACTTTTACAAACCAAAACCATGGATTCACGACCAATACTGAAAACAATAGGTATAACTTTATTTGTTTCTTTCCTTCTCTTAGGCTGTAAAGACGAACAAAAGCCAGAACCAAAAGGAGATATCTCCCTAACGGTTCCCGAGCTTACTTTTAATGAAGCCAACCGTTTGGTGCGTTTACCTTTGGAATGTCTACAGACCGAATACCCCAATAAATTAAACCAGTCCCTTCTGGATTCGACGCATTTAGGAGGTCCCAAAGCATTGCACCCGGCCTTCTATGGTTGTTACGACTGGCATTCATCCGTTCATGGGCATTGGTCCCTAGTGTCTCTAATAAAACAGTTCCCTAGTCTAAATCAGGCCTCCACGATCCGCAATAAGTTGGTTGAAAATATTTCCAAGGAGAATATAATCGGAGAGGTGGCCTATTTTAATATGACCGGTAATAAAACTTTTGAGCGTACTTATGGCTGGGCATGGATCCTTAAATTGGCAGAGGAAATCCACACCTGGAATGATCCCTTAGCCCGTGATTTAGAGGATAATCTGCAACCCTTAACAGATTATATAGTAACTGCTTACGTGGAGTTTTTGCCTAAATTAAATTACCCCATTAGGGTAGGAGAGCATTCCAATACCGCTTTTGGGCTTTCTATGGCCTGGGATTATGCCGTTGTAATGGAAGATGACACCTTAAAAGATGCGATCATTTCAAGTGTGGCCCGTTTTTATACAAATGACACCAATTGCCCCTTGACGTGGGAGCCAAGCGGATTCGATTTTCTATCTCCTTGTTTGGAGGAGGCCAATTTGGTTCGAAAAATTTACGGCCCTGAAAAGTTTAAAAAATGGCTCAACAAATTTTTACCACAGTTGACCGTGCCTCAATTTAGTCTAGAACCCGGAAAGGTCTCGGACAGGACAGATGGGAAATTGGTGCATTTGGATGGATTAAATTTTAGTAGAGCTTGGTGTTTGTATGGAATTGCGGAAACCCTACCAGAATACGCCCACTTAAAGCAAATTGCCACCGCGCATATTAATTACTCGCTTCCCAATATTGTGGACGATAATTATAGTGGAACCCATTGGTTGGGAAGTTTTGCTTTATACGCCTTAAATACCCCTAAATAATATGTTCGGAAAAATGGGGCCAGGGGTTTTGGTCGCGGCAGCCTTTATTGGACCAGGTACCATTACTGTATGCTCCATGGCTGGAATACAATTTGGGTATTCCCTTCTATGGGCCTTATTACTCTCCATTGCAGCCACGGTGATCTTACAAGAAATGGCGGCGAGATTGGGAATTGTCACCCAAAAAGGACTGGCAAATATCATAAAAGAGGAGATAGTCACACCCTGGATGAAGATTTTAATCTTAGGCTTGATCTTATCTGCAATAGTTATAGGAAATGCCGCTTATGAAGGAGGCAATATTGGAGGCGCTTCTTTGGGGCTGGTGGCCCTATTTGGGAATGAATACCTTAATGTTTATCCTATAGTCATTGGTCTTTTTGCTTTTTTACTTTTATTTTTTGGAAATTATAAAATATTGGAAAAGGTATTGATCGGCCTTGTGGTGGTCATGAGTTTATCATTTCTGATGACAGCCATAATTACAAAGCCCGATATTTCATCCTTGCTCCAAGGTCTATTTTCCCCCAAGGTTCCTGAAGGAAGTATATTGACCATCATCGCTTTGGTAGGAACTACGGTGGTACCCTATAATTTATTTTTACATACCTCCCTCGTAAGTGAAAGGTGGAAATCCACAGCACACTTGAAGGAAGCGCAGAGAGATACTTATGTGTCCATCACATTGGGCGGTATGGTTTCAATGTCTGTAATGATTACAGCAACTGCCATACCATCCAATGAAATAAACAACATAATGGATATCGCCAAAAGCTTGGAGCCACTATATGGTGACAGCGCCCGGTATTTCATGGGGATTGGACTCTTTGCTGCTGGGGTAACTTCTGCAATTACAGCCCCCTTGGCCGCCGCCTATGTTGCCAATAGCTGCTTTGGCTGGAATGCCACTATGAAGGACATTCGATTCAAGTTGGTCTGGATGCTTATCATTTTAATGGGTGTTATAGTTATGTCCATGGGAATAAAACCCTTGGAAATTATCAAATTTGCACAAGTGGCCAATGGTATGCTATTACCTATTATCGCTATTTTCCTGCTTTGGGTCGTAAATAATAAAAAAGTGATGCAAGAGCATCAGAATACCCATTTCCAAAATATATTGGGAATTATTATAATCCTTTTATCGGTAATATTGGGAGTAAAAAGTATACTCACAGTTTTTGAACTATTTTAAGTGATATGATCAATATAGATATAAATTGCGACGTAGGGGAGGGCATAGGCAATGAAGCACAATTAATGCCCCTTATCTCTTCATGTAATATAGCCTGCGGTGGCCATGCTGGTGATAAAGGGACCATGATGCAGATAGCCCGTCTGGCCAACGATCACCAAGTCCTAATTGGTGCTCACCCATCCTATCCCGACAGGGAGAATTTTGGAAGAAATACCATAAATATATCTGAAAAGGATTTACAAAAAAGCATCCTTGCCCAAATAGGGGATTTAATAGCGGCACTGAAATCCTTGGGCATGAGGTTGCACCACATAAAACCACATGGAGCATTGTACAATGATATTGCAAAGGACAGGAAGTTGGCCTTAGTGTTTTTAAATTGCATCAAGGAATACAGGAAAGATGTTTATTTATATGTTCCCTACCGATCAAAAATAGAAGAGGAAGCTATACGATTAGGATTTAGGATAAAATTTGAGGCGTTTGCCGATAGAAATTATAATCAGGACCTCTCACTAGTTTCCAGAAAGGAACCCATGGCCTTGATTCAAAACCCCCAAGCGGTTTTGGACCATCTTTTAAATATGGTTAAAAAAGAAACCGTTTTAACCTTATCCAACAAGGAAGTAAAAATCAAGGCGGATACCTATTGCATTCACGGAGATTCTCCTTTATCATTACAAATATTAATGTATCTTTCACAACAATTACCTAAGAACCAAATCTTAATAAAAAAGTGAGCGATTTCAAAATATCCGTCAGGCAATTTGGTGTCCATGCCATATTGGTGGAATGGCCCAATAAGGTGCAAGAGTCCATATTGGAGGAAATTCTTCAGTTCATTCAGTATTTAAAGAAAAACAAATTAAATGAAAAGGAGTGGGAGTTTGTACCTGCTTATAATTCACTTACTTTGATTTGCAAGGATACCGTCTTAGATTTTGACAATCTTAAACCAAAAATAAAGGAGTGGTATGCCATTAAAGAAAAGGTAGCTTCTGCTGCAAAATACCTTTGGAGATTGCCAGTTAGTTATGATCTAGAATTTGGGTTAGATCTACAGGAAATTTCCGGCGAATTGGGATTAACAGTTGAGCAAATTATAGAACAACACTCCCAAAGTACCTATACCGTTTATGGTATCGGTTTTTTACCTGGTTTTATGTATTTGGGAGGAGTTCCTGAAACTTTGGAGGTCCCCAGAAAGTCGGTACCAAGATCTAAAGTGCCTAAGGGTTCTGTTGGCCTGGCGGGAAAACAAACTGGAATTTACCCTCAAGATTCGCCAGGGGGATGGAACATAATCGGCAAATGTCCAGTACCCATGTTCAACGTGAAAAATGAAAGTCCTTGTTTTGTTAATGTAGGGGATAAAATTCAATTTTATTCTATTTCAATGGCCGAATACCAACTACACAAAATAGAAGCTGAGGTCGGTATATATAACATAGAAAAAATAGTTCTGGATGCTTAACATTTTAAAATCTGGTTTTTTCACTACAGTGCAGGATACTGGCAGATTTAGATATCGGGACAAAGGAGTTCCGGTTGCCGGGGTAATGGATTCATATTCTGCATCCAAGGTCAATTCTTTATTGGAGAACGATGAAAATTGCGCCGTTTTGGAAATAACCATGACTGGGCCCTCATTGGAATTTGAAGAAGAAACCTATATCGTTTTGGGGGGTGCAGAAATGTCCGTCACCCTAAACAAAAACGCTATTGAAAACTATAAAGTTTATAAAGTTAATAGTGGCGATATATTAAGCTACGGGAAATTGGAAATAGGTTTCAGGGCCTATTTGGGGATAAAGGACGGATTCAATACAGCACAGGTTTTGGGTAGCAGGTCCTTTTTTAAACCAATCACAGAAAAAGATTGCATAAAGAAAATGGCCGATCTTCCTTATACCACTTGCAAACTATTCAATCCAAAAATTTCCAAACTTAAGGTAGATTCTGTCTTGGATAAATCCGTATTGGAAGTTTATAAAGGGCCAGAATATAAACTTTTAACAGATAGCCAATTAGCTAAATTATTTTATCGCGACTTTTCAGTAGCCAATGAGAACAACCGAATGGCATATCAGCTCAATGAGGTGATAGATGAAAACAAGATTTCCATGTTAACCTCGGCCACCCTTCCTGGAACGGTGCAATTGACCCCTTCAGGAAAATTAATTATTCTTATGAAAGACGGACAAACTACAGGGGGTTATCCTAGAATTTTGCAACTGTCGGACATGGCTATGTCCATTTTAGCACAAAAAAGATCTGGAGACCACATTAATTTTAAATTAAAATAGGTGCCTCAAACTTATTTCTTTGTCAATTAAATATTAATGTTTAATTTTACAGTAATGAAATTAAATGAAAACTTAATCAGTGTAGTCATTATCGTCCCTTAAGGGGGTGATACGGATTTCTATTGATTTAAAAAGCCTGTATCAGATATATTTGATACAGGCTTTTTTTATGTTTTCATCAAATGATTTTGGATTTTATGTCCATTTTCAACCAAAAAACAAAGGTATATAAGGGAATAAAAGCCTACTGAATATGATATGGTTTATCTATTTAAACTACTGATTACTAGCTAGTTAAAATTAAATCATTATCATTGAATTTAAATCAAAGTTTTATGTTAAAAACGCAAGGGTTTTTAAACTTTTATCTTTGGAAGTCGTAGTGTATATAGTTAAGTATTAAAACAGAAAGAATATAGATCAATGGAATTAAATAAACATAGTAAAAACGTTACCCAGGACCCTACACAACCGGCTGCTCAGGCCATGTTATATGCCATTGGTTTGGACGAAGAGGATTTGAAAAAACCTTTGATCGGAATAGGCAGTACAGGTTATGAGGGGAATCCTTGTAATATGCACTTAAATGATTTGGCCCAGGAGGTAAAACGAGGTACGGAAAAAGGGGGCTTAATTGGGCTTGTGTTTAATACTATCGGTGTAAGTGATGGTATTTCCATGGGTACTTACGGCATGAGATATTCCCTGCCTTCGAGAGACATTATCGCAGATTCCATGGAAACAGTGGTACAGGCTATGAACTACGATGGTTTGATTACGGTGGTTGGATGTGATAAGAATATGCCTGGTGCACTAATGGCTATGATCAGATTAAACAGACCTTCCGTTATGGTTTATGGTGGCACGATCGCTTCTGGATGTTTTAAAGATAAGAAGTTGGATATCGTTTCTGCCTTTGAAGCATGGGGTGAAAAGGTTGCTGGAACCATGAACGAAGAAGATTTCAAAGGAGTAATCCAAAATGCCTGCCCAGGAGCAGGGGCCTGTGGTGGTATGTACACTGCCAACACCATGGCTTCCGCTATTGAAGCTTTGGGCATGGCCCTTCCTTTCAATTCTTCCAATCCTGCCATTGGCAAAGAAAAGCAGCAGGATGCGATAAGTGCTGGTTTTGCTTTAAGAAATTTATTGGAAAATGATATTAAGCCTAGCGATATCATCACTAGAAAATCTTTTGAAAATGCCGTGCGTTTGCTAACGCTTTTAGGAGGGTCCACCAATGCGGTGCTTCACTTCTTGGCCATAGCCAAAGCTGCAGATGTTGAGTTTACATTGGATGATTTTCAAAGAATTAGTGATACTACTCCATTTTTAGCGGATTTAAAACCAAGTGGCAAATACTTAATGGAAGATTTACATCGTGCTGGTGGTACACCCGCCGTGATGAAATTTATGTTGGAAAACGGTATGTTGCACGGTGATTGTTTAACCATAACTGGAAAGACCGTTGCAGAGAACCTTGCCAATGTTCCAAGTTTAAAAGAAGGTCAGGAAATAATTAAGCCTTTGAATGCTCCAATTAAGGCATCCGGACACTTGAGAATATTATATGGAAATCTTGCAGAAGAAGGAGCTGTAGCCAAGATTACAGGAAAAGAAGGGTTGCATTTTAGTGGTCCTGCCAAAGTTTTTGATGACGAGTTTTTGGCCAATGCCGGTATCGGAAAAGGATTGGTGAAAAAAGGGGATGTAGTGGTGATAAGGTACGAAGGTCCAAAAGGTGGGCCTGGGATGCCAGAAATGTTAAAACCAACAGCTGCTATAATGGGTGCCGGTCTAGGTAAAGACGTCGCCTTGATTACGGATGGTCGCTTTTCGGGTGGTACCCACGGATTTGTGGTAGGTCATGTATGCCCTGAAGCCCAAGATGGTGGTACCATAGCCTTATTGAAGGATGGGGATATCATTACCATTGATGCAGAAAAGAATAGCATTTCTGTGGCCTTGTCCGATGAGGAGATAAAAACACGTAGAGCAAATTGGATACAACCTGCTTTAAAGGTAAAAAAAGGTAGTTTATATAAATATGCCAAAACAGTATCCTCTGCATCGCAAGGTTGTGTGACCGACGAAATTTAGGATTAGGAAAATAGATACCCAAGAGAAATAATAAAAGTTTTATACCAAGTATGTTAACCGATTAGGTCTACAATTATGGAAACATTAAATAAGGAAAAAAAAACGTCAACAAAGCAGAGCACTGTTAGGATCAGTGGTGCAGAGGCTATCATCCATTGTCTATTGGCCGAGGGTGTAGATTTAATATATGGATATCCTGGAGGGGCAATTATGCCCTTATATGATGAATTGTATAAATTTCAGGATAAACTTACACATATATTAACAAGACATGAGCAGGGAGCTACCCATGCGGCCCAAGGGTACGCTAGGGTAACCGGAAAAGTAGGTGTGGCCGTGGCCACTTCTGGTCCAGGAGCTACCAATTTGATTACAGGTATTGCGGATGCCCAGATAGATTCAACTCCAATGGTCTGCATTACTGGACAGGTAGCAAGACATTTATTGGGGTCAGACGCTTTTCAGGAAACTGATATCATAGGAATTTCAACTCCTGTAACCAAATGGAACTGTCAAGTTACCAAAGCTTCTGAAATTCCTGAGGCATTGGCAAAGGCTTTCTATATTGCAAAATCCGGTAGACCAGGACCAGTATTGGTAGATATAACCAAAAATGCTCAGATTGATGAGTTCGATTATTCATACGAACATTGTAAAGGAGTTCGTAGCTACAATCCTTACCCTAAACCAAACCTAAAAGCGATTGAGGAAGCGGCCAATTTGATCAATGCGGCCAAAAAACCATTCATTGTTTTTGGACAGGGTGTAATTTTAGGGCAAGCAGAAGAACAGCTTAAAGCTTTGGTGGAAAAGGCTGGTATTCCTGCAGCTTGGACGATTCTTGGACTCTCCGCTATGGATACGGACCATCCTTTAAATGTAGGTATGGTTGGAATGCACGGAAACTACGGGCCTAATCTATTGACAAATGAATGCGATTTACTCATTGCCATTGGCATGCGTTTTGACGATAGGGTAACAGGAAGTCTGGACACCTATGCCAAACAGGCCAAAATAATCCATTTCGACATAGACCCTGCAGAAATAAACAAAAACGTAAAAGCAGATGTTGCGGTCTTGGGCGATTCCAAGGCAACTTTGGATTTATTATTGCCTTTGATCAAAAACAATAAACACGAAACTTGGCACAATCAGTTTAAGGAAAAATATAAGATAGAATTTGACCAGATCATTAAAAACGATGTTTATCCTACCAAGGATAAACTTACAATGGCCGAGGTTATAGAGGAAATCAATTTAGCCAGTGGCCATAAGGCAATCATAGTATCGGATGTGGGTCAGCACCAAATGATTGCTTGCCGATATGCCAAATTTAAACAGTCCAAAAGTAACGTTACTTCAGGTGGATTGGGCACTATGGGCTTTGCCCTACCAGCAGCGATAGGAGCTAAAATGGGAGCCATGGATAGGGAAGTAGTTGCCATAATTGGTGATGGTGGATATCAAATGACTATACAGGAATTGGGAACTATTTTTCAGAACAAGACCCCTGTTAAGATTGTGGTACTTAATAATGATCATTTGGGAATGGTTCGCCAGTGGCAAGAACTGTTCTTCGAGAGTCGTTATGCATCAACCGTAATGGTTAATCCAGATTTTGTAAAAATTGCGGAAGGCTATGATATAGAGGCAAAACGTGTTAGCGAAAGAAAGGATTTAAAGCCCACTATACAAAAGATGTTAGCATCAAAAGACGCTTTCTTTTTAGAAGTGTGCGTGGAAAAGGAAGACAATGTTTTTCCCATGATTCCGTCAGGAGCATCGGTATCGGATATTCGTTTGAAATAAAATAATTATTAATTAAAAATGCCCATAACCTTATATATAGATAAAGGATTGGGTTAAGGAGATGGAAAAAAAATGGTTTACAATTTCAGTATACTCCGAGAATAGCGTAGGATTACTGAACAGAATATCGGGGATATTTTTAAAACGTCATATAAACATTGAAAGTTTAAATGTCTCAAAATCGGAAATAGAACATGTATCCAAATTCACAATAGTTGTGTACACCACTGAAGACTGGGTGACCAATATTGTTGGGCAGGTTGAAAAACAAATTGAGGTTATTAAAGCATTCTACCATACCGATGAAGAAACTATATATCAAGAGTCGGCATTGTTTAAAGTAGCTTCCACCTTGCTGTTCGATGAACGAAATATTCAAAACATCATTAAGGAAAGTAATTCTCAAATTGTTACTGTGTCCAGAGATTTCTTTGTACTAGCGAAAAGTGGAAGAAGAAATGAAATTGATGACATGTACCAACAATTAAAACCTTATGGTATTATGCAATTTGTGCGCTCAGGGCGAATAGCAGTTACTAAATCGGAAATGAAAATTTCATCACTATTAAAAGAGTTTAATCAATAAATAATTAACCCCGGAGTTAATCGGGATATAAATCGAGTTAGAAAAATGGCAAATTACTTTAATACACTTTCATTAAGAGAACAACTAACCCAATTGGGAAAATGTAGGTTTATGGAATCTACTGAATTTTCTGATGGTGTATCCGCTTTAAAAGGGAAAAAAATTGTAATCGTAGGCTGTGGTGCACAGGGTCTTAACCAAGGTCTTAATATGCGCGATTCCGGATTGGATATTTCCTATACCCTTAGGGATGCTGCAATAAAGGAAAAAAGACAATCTTTTGTGAACGCAAGTGAAAACGGATTTAAGGTAGGTACCTATGAGGAACTTATCCCGACTGCTGATGTGGTTATCAACTTAACTCCGGACAAGCAGCATACAAGCGTAGTTTCTGCGGTTATGCCATTAATGAAAAAAGGAGCTACATTATCCTACTCACATGGTTTTAACATTGTGGAGGAAGGAATGCAGATTCGTGAGGATTTAACAGTTATCATGGTTGCACCAAAATGTCCAGGTTCTGAAGTACGTGAAGAATACAAAAGAGGTTTTGGAGTACCTACATTGATTGCTGTACACCCTAACAACGATCCGCAAGACAAAGGATTGGCCCAAGCCAAGGCCTATGCCGTTGCTACAGGAGGACATAAAGCCGGTGTTTTGGAGTCTTCTTTCGTTGCTGAAGTAAAATCTGACCTAATGGGAGAACAGACCATTCTTTGTGGATTGTTACAAACCGGTTCTATTCTTTGTTTCGATAAAATGATTGAAAAGGGAATGGATGCTGGATATGCTTCCAAGCTTATTCAGTACGGATGGGAAACAGTTACTGAAGGTCTTAAATATGGAGGTATTACCCATATGATGGATCGCTTGTCCAACCCTGCAAAAATTAAGGCCTTTGAATTGTCAGAAGAATTAAAGGATATTATGCGTCCCCTTTTCCACAAGCATATGGACGATATCATGAGCGGTCATTTCTCCAAGACTATGATGGAGGACTGGGCCAATGATGATAAAAACCTATTGACCTGGAGAGCGGCAACTGGAGATACTGCATTCGAAAAAACTCCTGCTGGATCAGATAAAATTTCCGAACAAGAATTTTATGACCACGGTGTTTTAATGGTTGCAATGGTTAGAGCAGGTGTTGAATTGGCTTTTGAAGCCATGACAGAATCTGGAATTATTGCCGAATCTGCCTACTATGAATCACTTCATGAAACCCCGTTGATAGCAAATACGATTGCTAGAAAGAAATTGTTCGAAATGAACAGGGTAATATCCGATACAGCGGAATACGGTTGCTATTTGTTTGATCACGCTTGTAAGCCGTTATTGGCCGATTTTATGAAAAACATAGACACAGACGTAATTGGAAAACATTTTGCCGATCAAAAACATTTAAGTGTTGATAACGCAAAACTAATTGCCGTTAACAAGGCATTACGCGAACATCCAGTAGAGATAGTAGGTTCAAGGTTGCGTGCTTCCATGACTGCTATGAAACCTATAGTATAATCAAGCGTCATTAATCTGAAGACCTGCCAAGTTTCTTGAACTCGGCAGGTCTTTGTTTATACATACATATGATACCATATTTTCCCAAATTGGAGGACATTAAGAAAGCTGCAGAAACCATTAGTCAAGTGGCGGATATTACCCCATTAATGCAGAGTATTAGATACTCCAAGGCCTACGACGCCAATATTCTATTGAAAAGGGAAGATTTACACAGGGTAAGAAGTTATAAGATCAGAGGTGCCTTCAATAAAATTAGTTCGCTTACCAAAGCTGAAACTGTAAATGGGGTTGTATGTGCCAGTGCAGGGAACCATGCCCAAGGAGTAGCATTCGCTTGTAATTACTTAGGTATACATGGCACTATATACATGCCCTCTGTTACTCCTAAGCAAAAGGTAGAACAGACCAAATTATTTGGCGGGGATTGGGTAACGGTGATACTCCAAGGCGATACCTTTGATGATTCCTCAGATGCTGCTAAAATTTTCTGTGCCGCTGAAAACAAAACCTATGTGCATCCTTTTGATGATCCCAAAATAATAGAAGGACAGGCTACCGTTGCCCTGGAAATACTGGATCAGGCAAAAAAACCTATAGATTACGTTTTTGTAGCTGTTGGTGGTGGCGGTTTGGCTTCGGGCCTTTGTGCCGTATTCAAAACCTTATCGCCCGATACAAAAATTATAGGTGTGGAGCCCGAGGGTGCCCCATCCATGAAGACTTCCATAGAAAAGGGAATGAATACCGAATTGGAACATATAGATAAATTTATTGATGGAGCAGCTGTAAAAAGAGTTGGCAATCTTACTTTTGATATCTGCAAGGAATATCTTTATGATATGGTCACTGTTCCCGAAGGCAAGGTTTGCCAGACCATTTTAGATCTTTATAACCGGGATGCCATTGTAGTAGAACCAGCTGGAGCATTGACCATCACCGTTTTGGATGATTTTAAGGAAGCCATTAGAGGCAAGAATGTGGTTTGTATAGTAAGTGGTAGTAATAACGATATTACGCGTACCGCTGAAATTAAGGAACGTGCTTTGTTGTACGGTAAATTAAAACATTATTTTATTGTGCGCTTTCCCCAAAGACCTGGTGCTTTAAAGGAGTTCGTTGTTGATATTTTGGGTCCCACTGATGATATTACCCATTTTGAATATTCAAAAAAATCGAGTAGGGAGAATGCTCCTGCCGTAGTTGGAATAGAATTGAAAAGTCCGGAAGATTTGGCACCATTGGTTAAGAGGATGAAAGACAACAACTTTTTTGGTGACTACATCAACGACAAGCCCGATTTATTTCAGTATTTAATATAATCACATTTCACATATTTTTTATGATTATGTAAGTAACGAAAGCCTTTTCGTGACCTTATTACATATATTCCATCAAATTTATAGAGAATTAAAATTCTTGTTTTATTAATTTAGTGGATTGGAAATTAATTTTAACCATTTCATTTTTCATAAAAAAATCAACTATGGGTAAATCAACTATACCATCAGAATTTAAAATTAATGAGGTTATCCATCAAAAAACCTATTTGGTCAATGGAGAATTAAAAGCTTGGAACGGTAAAACTACCGAGGTATTCTCAACTATATCCAGCACGGACAAATATGAACCCACCTTATTGGGAAGTATACCGGACATGGAAGAAAAAGAAGCTTTAGAGGCTTTAGATGCAGCTTTGGCGGCCTATGACAAGGGTAAGGGCATCTGGCCTACGATGAGGGTAAAAGAGCGGATCGACTGCATGGAGATTTTTGTAAAGAAAATGCAGTCCAAAAGAGAAGAAATTGTAAAACTATTAATGTGGGAAATTGGGAAATCGCTCCCGGATTCAAAAAAAGAGTTCGATAGAACTGTAGAATATATTAATGACACCATTGAGGATTACAAGCAACTCGACAGGGATGCAGCCAAGTTTGAAAAGAATGATGGTGTATATGCCCATATTAGAAGGGGGCCACTAGGTGTAGTACTATGTCTAGGGCCTTACAACTATCCTTTGAACGAAACCTTTGCCTTACTGATTCCTGCCATAATCATGGGGAATACCACAATTTTCAAGCCTGCAAAACACGGTGTCTTATTGATTACGCCACTTTTGGAGGCATTTCAATCCAGTTTTCCTAAAGGCGTTGTCAACATAATTTTTGGAAGGGGTAGGGCAGTGGCTGCACCAATAATGCAGACAGGAAAAGTTGATGTTTTGGCATTGATAGGTAATAGTAAATCTGCCAATGCGCTACAAAACCAACATCCAAAGAGCAACAGACTTCGTTTAGTCCTTGGTTTGGAAGCTAAAAATCCGGCCATTATACTTCCTGATGCCGATTTGGACCTAACTATTAATGAATGTATTGCAGGTACTTTATCCTTTAACGGGCAACGTTGTACCGCTCTAAAAATAATTTATGTACACGAAGATATTGCAGATGAATTTAATAAAAGGTTTGCTGCAAAAGTAGACGCACTAAAATTCGGAAACCCTTGGGAAGAAGGGGTAAACTTAACGCCATTACCGGAACCCGGAAAACCTGCCTACATACAGGAATTAATTGATGATGCCAGGGAAAAAGGCGCTAAAATATTAAACAAAAAAGGAGGAACCCATTCCGAGAATTATATTTGGCCTGCGGTACTATATCCCGTAAATAAAGAAATGCGTGTCTATCAGGAGGAGCAATTTGGCCCCGTAATACCTATTGTAACCTTTAAAGATATTGAAGAGCCCTTGGATGATATGGCCGAGTCTAACTATGGGCAACAGGTAAGTTTGTTTGGCAAGGATGTATATGCTATAGCACCTTTAATTGATACCTTGGTAAACTTGGTTTGCCGGGTTAACTTAAACAGTTCCTGTCAACGTGGCCCCGATGTTTATCCATTTACAGGGCGAAAGGATTCTGCCCAAGCTACCTTAAGTGTCTATGATGCATTGCGTTCCTTTTCCATACGAACCTTTGTGGCCTTTAAAGACAACGAACTTAATAATGAAACTGTGGAGCAATTATTGGAGTCAAGATTGTCTAACTTTATTAGTACCGACTATATTTTGTAGCTGAGGAAACTATTGGTCAGCAACTTTTTTTCTAGAAGTTCAGAAAATTAAAGGCCCCACTTAATATTAAGTGGGGCCTTTTCCTTTTGCTATTCTATTTCTAGCTTCAAAAAGCTAATATGCTATTGATTTAGAAACAATATACCTTTAATGCCAGGTTCACCATTGCAATTTCAACATATATGACCTAACCCCTTAATTAATTTATCTATTTAATGAATATATTTCTGCTGAAGAATTGTCGTCAATGTTTTAAATAGTTCAGTGGGATTAAAAGGTTTGCAAATAAGGCCATCTATTCCGTATTCTCCCAATTGGTTCTTAATATCCATTCCCGTGGAGGCGGATAAGGCGTATATTGGCATGTACTTATTGTAAGGGTTATTCGATTCTCTTATGATTTTGCTTGCTTCAAAACCGTTCATAACTGGCATTTGAAGATCCATTAAAATCATATCGTAGTTATTCTCCATAGCCATATTGTAGGCTATAAGGCCATTTTCAGCAATATCAAAATCCACTTGCCATTTGGAAAGAAACTTCGCAATGACCATAATATTTACTTTGTTATCCTCGGCCACCAAAATCCTGGCCCCTTTCAAATTCTCTTGCAGATGTATACTGTTGACATCAAAGGCATATAAATCCTCCTGATGATCTGCCATAGTACTCTTTTGTAATTTCAGCTTAAAACTAAATGTGGAACCTTTTCCCACTTCACTTTCCAATTTTAAATCACTATCCATTAATTCTAGCAAGCGTTTGCAAATGGCCAACCCTAGCCCTGTACCCCCATACTTTCTAGTGGTATCTGAGTTAGCTTGAGCAAACGACAGGAATATTTTATCCCGTTTATCCTCAGGGATTCCAATTCCCGTATCAGATATAAAAAATTCCAAAACGCAATAATCATCTGTTACTTCCAAGGCTTCAATATCCACCGTTACCTTACCCTCCTCGGTAAATTTAATGGCATTGCTAACCAGATTGGTCAGAATTTGTGACAATCTTGTACTGTCACCTATAAACATTTTAGGAAGAGTTGTATCTGTCTTTACAAGAAGCCTAAGATCTTTATCCTTTGCCGTATTGTGAAATATACTCTGTAATCCTGTAAGGAGGTGCTTTAAACTAAAATCCCTTTCTTCAAGTTCTAAAAGGCCAGAGGCAATTTTGTTAAAATCCAAAATATCATTTACCAAACACAACAAGTGTTCCGAGGAATGCTTGAGGGCATTTAGATTTTCCAACTGTTCCTTATTGGGGTTTTCCAATAGCAACAAGTGGCTTATGCCTATAACCGCATTTAGCGGGGTTCGTATCTCGTGGGACATGGTGGTAAGAAAATCGTCTTTGGCTTTATTGGCCATAGACTCCTTTTCTTTGGCCTCAATCAAAGCTAATTCCGTTTCCTTTATCTTGGTTATGTCAACAATGGTACCAATGTAGCCTTCTATACTTCCATTTTCCGCCTTGATGACCTTTAAAGAAAAATCCAACCATTTGTGTTCCCCATCAGTGGTCTGGGATTTAAAACTTTTACTTATTGTCTTAAAATTAGGCTTCTTAAGATCTACTAGAGTCGTGTAGTCATTTCCTTTGTCATCCTTCAAGAAATGGTGAAACGGTTTTCCCAAACAGTCTACAACCTTAAATCCTGTCAACTTTTGCCAGGCGGGATTAAGATAGGACCAATTGCCTTTCAGGTCCATTTCAAAAATAACATCTTTAATATTACCCGCTACTTTCGAAAGTTGCCCGCTAATGGATTCTACACTATTTTTTAACTGCTGATTAGTTTGAAATAATTCTTGCGAACTTTTCTCCAAGACATTCTCCACTTGATCTAAATCACTGTCAAACGCCTTATATGCTTCATTAATTTGATACAATAGCGGAGCTATAAGGTTAAGACTACTATCGTCCAAGTCTACCTTTTTGAGCTGTCTTTTAAGTAATCTGTGGTAATTATTGATCATTCAGAAAACGTTGTTATGGTCATCGTTTGATTGTGTAGGGAACAGGGCGAAAATTTATCAAAGGGAGCTATCTCCCCGTAAGAATAAAATCCAGTCGTATATATATCATTATCAAACACTTCATTTACAGCCTCTACTTCTTCTTCCACCAATTGTTTCATGACTAGTCTACGGCCCACACAACTTATTAAAAATGCCAATTGATGACGATTTTCCGTACTGTTCTTAGTAGTTATAGCAGATTGTTCGGCACCTCCAATAATTCTATCGATATTGGCCTTCATTAATCTTACATAAGAACCTTGGGGAATGTTTCCCGCGAAAGTAAGACTTCCGTCTTTTTCATCAATTCCTAAAATAGTCCTCACTACTGGTATTTGATTATCCTCATCCCTCATGCTCAAAGGAAACAAAAGTCCTGAACTAGGCAAATCTTTGGCCATGTCGCCCAAAAATGATTTATAGAGCTCCAATGCCGGTTGGCCGTCCAATTCGTAGAGGACATTATTTTCAGATTTCGTTACCAATCTTTCAATACCAAAACTGTCCCAACCTCCCTTGGATCCAAACCCTATTTTTAAATCAGGACCATATAGACCTAATGCAACTATCTTTTTGGACGCTATTTTACCCCCAGCAATTACAAAGGTGTTTTCAAAATTTGAACAGTCTCCTGCCAATCCACCCGTAATACTTACGGTTTTATCTAGATCAGTATGCAAGCCTTTCACCAATTCCGCACCATTAACTATAAGTCCATCACTTAGAACAAAAATATGCCTCAAATCGGCAGCCTTTAATTGATTGCTAATGGCTTTTCCTGCCTCAAAACTATCCAGATTATAGGAAACCAAATCTACTTCTTCAATTCGAATTTTAGTCTTTTCAAACCTAACGGCCGTTAATACAATAGTAGAATCCAGTACCTGATTTCCCAAAATCTCACCTGCAGTGGAACATCCGATTAAAATAGCATTTTCAAATTTTCGGGAAAGTCTTGCCACAAATTCTTCAGTACCAATAAACGAAGGTGAGGCGAAGAGAAAAAATACCTCAGGAATAAAATCCAAATCCAAATGGTCAAGGTCTTCTAGATGAAGTATTTTTTGCTGATATATTTCCATATGATAATTAATTATAGGAAAAATACTAAAATATATGTAAGTATCATTTTAAAACTTTCCTATGACATCAACGGTTAATATCGGCAAATCGTATAGTTTTTTAAAAATTTAAGGCCAATAAGGGCCGTTACTTTTGGGTCACTAATTAACTTTCTAAATATTAAATCTTTCCCAAAGAAACACATTATCCATGATGAAAGCTCACCCATTAAACTAAAGAGTATTACTTTTGCCGCTTTTTTTACTGGATATAATTGCATATAAATAGGATAATTCTCCATAGCAATGGGAAAATACCTTCTAGTAATTTTGTAGTTGTAATAATTCATTAAATAATAATATTATGAGTATGGACAAATCAAACAAAAAAGCGCTTATTGCCCTAGGGGTAGGAGGCTTTGGTATAGGTATGACCGAATTTGTAATTATGGGTATTTTACCTGATGTGGCAAGTTCCCTTGAAATAACTATTCCACAAGCCGGTCATTTCATTTCGGCCTATGCCCTTGGCGTTGTTGTTGGCGCACCAACCTTTACTGCTTTAAGCGGAAAATGGCCAGCACATAAAGTGCTGTTATATCTTATGATATGGTTTACTGCCTTCAATACGCTCTCCGCTTTTTCCTCAAGTTATACAACATTAATGATTTCAAGGTTCCTATCGGGATTACCACATGGAGCATTTTTTGGAATTGGTGCGGTCGTGGCTGGAAAACTAGCAAAGGAAGGAAAAGCGGCCCAAGCTATTGCCACTATGTTTGCAGGGCTTACCATAGCCAACGTAATAGGAGTACCTATAGGCACGTATCTGGGACACCACTACAACTGGAACCTATCTTTTCTATTGGTAGGGATTGTTGGTGTTATAGCAATGTTAAGCATCTACTTTTGGATTCCAAAAATGGAAAAATCCTCTTCCGAAGGGTTTATTCAGGATTTAAAAGTTTTTAAACGAGTTGAAATATGGCTGCTTATATTACTTACCACCGTCGGTACAGGAGGATTCTTTGCCTGGTACAGTTATATTGCGCCACTTTTGACCAATGTATCAGGACATACTGAAAGTATGGTAAGTTATGCCATGATATTGGCAGGTATGGGTATGGTGTTCGGTAACTTTATTGGCGCCAAAATGGCTGAGATATTTAGCCCATTGAGAGCAGTGATCATCAGTCTATCCTTAATGGTTATGGTACTGGTAATCAATTCAATGGTAGCAGCAAATCCAGTAGCAATTCTAATTTTGACTTTTATAATTGGAATCGTTTCCTTTATGGTAGGAACCCCCATTCAATTGGCCATAATTAAAGCATCCAAAGGCTCAGAAATGCTGGGATCTTCCATGAATCAAAGTGCCTTTAATATGGGTAATGCATCCGGTGCATTCTTTGCCGGATTGCCTATTGCCATGGGATATGGTTTTACATCCGCCAGTTTGGTCGGTGCGGTTATGGCAGGAACCGGTATAATTATTGCGGTCTTGATAATAGTTTTTTCCAAGAGTAGAGCTGTTAACACCAAAAGAAAAATGGCGTTTAACTCCTAATTGAAATCTTTAGCTTAAAACCTGATTGGATATAAAAATCCCCTATAATGAAAGTCATTATAGGGGATTTTTTTAGTTGATAATTGAATAACCAATTAGATAAACAACGATTTAAAAGTTATCCATTAAATGTGTGCTGCCAACCAATCACCTATTTCACTAGTTTTATAAGCTTTACCACCTTCTGATAAATCTTCTGAAACCACTCCTTCTGCCAAGGACTTGTTTACTACATCCCTGATAGCTTGGGCTTCTTCTTTTAAATCGAAATCCTCGAACATCATAGCTGCTGAAAGTACAGTGGCCAGTGGGTTGGCAATATCTTTTCCTGCAGCCTGTGGATAAGATCCGTGAATAGGCTCATATAATCTAACTTTGTTTCCCACGGAAGCCGATGGCATTAACCCCATAGATCCTGATATTACAGAAGCCTCATCCGTTAAAATATCTCCAAAAAGATTTTCAGTAATAATAACGTCATAGGAACTTGGCCACTGTACCAATCTCATTGCAACTGCATCAACAAATTCATAGGAAACCGTAACTTCGGGATAATCCTTTTCCATAGCTTGTACCGTTTCTCTCCATAATCTGGAAGATTCCAAAACGTTGGCTTTATCTACACAACATAGTTTCTTTGATCTGGTCATAGCCATTTCAAAACCCTTCTTGGCCAATCGTGTAATTTCAGCCCTTGTATAGGTACAAGTATCGTAGGCCGTATTTCCATTATCTTCCCTACCTCTTTTTCCAAAATAGATTCCTCCTGTAAGTTCCCTAAGAATAATCAAATCTGTACCTTCTATACGCTCGCGTTTTAAAGGGGATTTATCTATTAGTGAAGGAAAAGTAAAGGTGGGCCTAACATTGGCAAATAGACCCAATTTTTGACGCATTTTTAACAACCCTTGTTCTGGACGTACTTTGGCAGAGGGGTCATTGTCGAATCTTGGATGCCCAATGGCACCGAATAAAACGGCATCTGCTGCTTCACAAATGGCATGGGTTTCGTCAGGGTAAGGTTCTCCTACAGCATCAATAGCCGCAGCACCGGTAAGTGCCGGGGTCCAATTAATCTCATGATTGTATTTTTTGGCTATCGCATTGGATACTTTTACCGCCTGATCTATTACTTCAGGACCAATTCCATCTCCTGCTAAAAGGGCAATTTTTAATTTCATTTATTTTTGCTTTTTGCCAAACGCTTTTCGACTGGCATGGTTAAAATTGTTTGTGTTTCTCTTGAATTATTATATTCAACATTTTCTCGGTTGCCTTAATGGCCGAGACCGTTTGATCGGAGTCCAGCCCCCTAGAAATAAATTCCTTATCATCGCTTTTCCATGTTATAATGGTTTCGCAAAGGGCATCGGAATTACTGCCTGGTGGAATTCGCACTGCGTAATCTATCAAAATGGGCAACTCCATTTTTTTGGATTTATATACTTTTCTCAACGCATTCATAAAGGCATCATATTGCCCATCACCTTGGGCGTGTTCCTCTATGAGTTCTCCATTAATTTCAAGAGCTAGGGTAGTGGATGGCTTTAATCCCTTGGAATGGGTAAGCACATAAGATTTTACAAAAACTTTCTGTTGGTAGGTATCGCTATCCAATACATCTGAAATAATATAAGGCAAGTCCTCTTTGGTAACCTTTTCCTTTTTATCTCCCAACTCAATTATACGGGCAGTGACCTTTTTTAATTCATCGTCATTAAGCGTTAATCCAAGTTCCTGTAAATTCTTTTGAATATTGGCTTTTCCCGATGTTTTACCTAAGGCATATTTACGTTTTCTACCAAAACGTTCCGGCATTAAATCATTAAAGTATAGATTCTTCTTGCTATCCCCATCTGCATGAATTCCAGCAGTCTGGGTAAAAACATTATCCCCCACTATAGGCTTGTTGGCAGGAATTCCAAATCCAGTAAAAGCAGATACCAACTTACTAACTTTATAAAGGGAAGATTCGTTTACCATCACCTCTATTTCGGGCATAAAATCATTAATTACCGCAATAGCGCTGGCCATTGGAGCATTTCCTGCTCTCTCACCCATGCCATTTACGGTTAAATGAAGTCCATGGCAACCTGCTTTTAAAGCTTCCATAACATTGGAAACGCTTAGGTCATAATCGTTATGACCATGGAAATCAAAATGCATCTTTGGATAACGTTGAACTATTTCAGATATATAACCGTAAGTCTCGTTATATGTCAAGATTCCCAGAGTATCCGGTAATAATACTCTTTTTATAGGTTGTGTAAACAAAAAATCCAAAAATTGAAAAACGTATTCCTTGGAATTTCGCATACCATTGCTCCAGTCTTCCAAATACACATTGGTAACAATCCCTTCTTTGGCCGCCGAGGCTATCGTATTTTCGATTTCCTTAAAATGTTGTTCGGGAGTTTTTTTAAGTTGATGCGTTAAATGGTTCATAGAACCTTTCGTTAAAAGATTCTGGACTTTGGCACCGGATTTTTTCATCCAATCAATAGAAACACCCCCGTCAACGAAAGTCAAAACCTCAACGCGGTCTAAATACCCTTTTGTATTGGCCCATTCGGTAATCTGTTGCACAGCGGAAAGTTCTCCCTCCGATACCCTGGCAGAAGCAACTTCAATTCTATCTACATTCAACTCGTCCAACAATAACTTCGCCAAGGTAAGTTTTTCAGATGCTGAAAAGGACACTCCAGAGGTTTGTTCCCCATCCCTAAGGGTAGTGTCCATAATTTCAATTTTTCTTCTTTTCATTTATGCAGAACTAGTAACCGTATCACTATTGTCTAATAACTTAAAAAATAAACTCCCACAGAGGCATAGCAAGAAGAAGGGTAAGTTGCATGAAACACTTCGCTAGATTTATGGGAACCCAAATAATTTATAATGGAGTATCTTGGGCAAATTCCCTAATATTCTCTTTTATGTTCAATAGGTAGTCAATATCATCAAAACCATTAAGCATATTGTCTTTCTTATAATGGTTGATGTCAAAGCTTTCCACCTCACCTGTAGTCGATAAGGTAATAGTCTGTTCTGACAAGTTTACCACCAATTCTGTTTTTGGATCTGCTTCAATGGCAGTAAATATTCTTTCCAAAAATGGGGCACTCACCTGAACCGGTAATACTCCAATATTCAAACAGTTATTTTTAAAAATATCTGCAAAAAAACTGGATACTACACACCTAAATCCATAGTCATAGACCGCCCAAGCAGCATGCTCCCTAGAAGAGCCCGATCCAAAATTCTTAGCTCCCACCAAAATCTTACCACTATAGGTAGGATCATTTAAAACGAAATCTTTTTTTGGACTGTTATCAGGATTATAACGCCAATCTCGGAACAAGTTGTCACCAAAACCTTTACGCTCTGTTGCTTTAAGAAATCGAGCTGGTATAATTTGATCCGTATCCACATTTTCTATGGGAAGTGGAACGCCAGTTGTTTTAAGTATATTAAATTTATCGTATGCCATGTTATTTATGCTTATGTGCTTAGCGCTCAGCGCAAAACGAAAATTAAACTTTATTTTTTATTACTATAATTATTGGGACTTATTCAACCTTATCCAGATTTACTCCAAAGGAGTATCTTTTAAAGTCCAACGATTTTTGGAATGTGCAAAAAGTACTTTATGCACTAAACCAATTCTTGCATCAACTCCCTTGGATCCGTTACCTTTCCAGTAACGGCAGCCGCTGCAGCTACCAGTGGACTGGCCAAGAGTGTTCTAGACCCAGGACCTTGTCTACCTTCAAAGTTACGGTTCGAGGTACTAACTGCATATTTCCCTGCAGGTACCTTATCATCATTCATAGCCAAACATGCCGAACATCCAGGCTCTCTTAATTCAAAACCTGCCTCGTGCAAAATGTCCAAAATACCTTCTTCCTTGATAGCTGATTCCACTTTATGCGATCCTGGCACCAACCAAGCCGTAACATTATCTGCTTTTTTTCTGCCTTTTACAATGGAAGCGAAGGCTCTAAAGTCTTCAATACGTCCATTGGTACAACTTCCCAAGAACACAAAATCGATTGGCTTGCCAATCATATTATCACCTTCACTGAACGCCATATATTGAAGGGACTTTTTGTAAGTTGCAACACCTCCTTCTAAAGCTTCGGCCATGGGAATACCATTGGAAATTCCGATACCCATTCCAGGATTGGTTCCGTAGGTAATCATCGGTTCTATATCTGCGGCATCAAAATTTAATTCCTTGTCAAAAGTCGCTCCCTCATCCGTTTTAAGTGTTTCCCAGTATTCCATGGCGGTATCCAAGGCTGCACCAACCGGAGTAAATTCACGTCCTTGAATATAATCGAAAGTTTTTTCGTCAGGAGCTATCATCCCTCCACGGGCACCCATCTCAATACTTAAGTTACAAACTGTCATCCTGCCTTCCATGGTCATGTTCGTGAACACATCTCCGGCATATTCTACAAAGTATCCTGTAGCACCAGAAGTAGTCAGTTTGGAAATTACATATAAAGCCACATCTTTTGGAGTAACCCCTATGCTAAGTTTGCCATTTACATTAATACGCATCGATTTGGCTTTCTGCTGCATTATACATTGGGTAGCCAAAACCATCTCTACCTCAGAAGTTCCGATACCAAAGGCGATAGCACCAAATGCACCATGGGTAGAGGTATGTGAATCACCACAAACTATAGTAGCCCCTGGCTGCGTAATTCCATATTCAGGACCTACAACGTGAACAATACCATTTTTTTCATGCCCAAGTCCCCAATAGGATATTCCATGCGCCGTCGAGTTCTCTTCCAACGCTTTCAACTGATTGGCGGAAAGAGGATCCTTAATCGGTAAATGCTGGTTAATTGTCGGGGTATTATGGTCTGCCGTGGCAAAAGTACGCTCTGGGTACATTACTGGAATACCTCTACTTTTTAAGCCTAGAAATGCTACCGGACTGGTTACTTCATGAACCAGATGCCGGTCAATAAACAATACATCCGGACCATTTTCGATTTTATGAACAACGTGGGAATCCCACACTTTATCAAATAACGTTTTTTTCATTTTATAGGGTTATGATTTATGATCTTAGATTTCTGATTTATAAAAGGGCTTATTGCCCACTTTTTCACTAGCATACAAAATTAAGACTATCTTATAAATCATTGAAATTATTATAACAATAATTACGATGTTCAACATAAATGTTGCGGAATGTTTCGAATATAACCTATCATAAGATACAAGTGATCTATGATGGGTTATTCCTACATAATCCATTATAATTTACAAACCAACCTAGCACTAAAAATTTCCGTAATTGGAACAAAAAAAAGGTGGCTGAATTAGCTTCAGCCACCTTTTTTTAATCTACGTTCTAAACCTAGTGTAAATTTATTCTACTTAGCTGCCTTATCTACCTTTAGGCGAGCATCCCTATTTGCTATTTCCCAAGCCGTAAAGAACACCAACCTGGTTCTATTTTGAAGAAGGTCATAATTTATTTTGTCCGGAGTATCTCCCGGTTGGTGATAATCGGCATGAGTTCCGTTAAAATAGAAAATTATAGGAATATTATTTTTAGCAAAATTGTAGTGATCACTTCTGTAATAAAAACGGTTGGGGTCATTTTCATCATTAAAGGTATAATCCAATTCAATATTCATATATTTTTTGTTCACCTCTTCTGATAATTCATGAAGTTCCGTACTCAATTTATCCGAACCAATTAAATAGATATAATTCCTATCTCCTTTACGCTTGGGATCTATTCTACCTATCATATCAATATTTAAATCGGCAACAGTTTGGGACAAAGGAAAAATGGGATCATGATCAGCATAGTATTTAGAACCCAGAAGCCCTTTTTCCTCACCTGTTACATGCAGGAAAACGACAGATCTTTTGGGGCCATGGCCTTCATCTGCTGCTTTTTTAAAGGCTTCTGCAATCTCCAAGAGTCCAACCGTACCAGAACCATCATCATCCGCCCCGTTAAAAATCTCACCTGCATCATTTACTCCAACATGATCAAGATGCGCTGAAATTATAACGTACTCATTTGGCTTTTCGGAACCTTTAATCACGGCCACTACATTCTCCGAATCCACATCTTCGCTATCGCTTTCAATATTCAAAACCAATTTAGTGGCAACATTTTTAGAGGTATTTTCCGATAAAATATTGGGAAGGATAGCGTTCGCTACCATGGCATCAATAAAAAAGTTAAAAAAATCAGCTTCCACTTCGTCCTTTAAGACCATACTGCCGCCATCGTTGCCTTGCATAAAATTGAACCTATTTTTAAAACGACCATAGTTAGCTGCATCAAAATACAGAACTCCAATAGCGCCTTTGCTTGATGCCAATTCCATTCTTTTCCCAATAGATTCTGACATATTGCTCCAAACAGACTTTTCATTGGTGCCAGATAATTTATAAGTGCCATCTGCATTAACAGGTTCCCCCGCTTTCATCAATACAATTTTCCCCTTTACATCGATCCCGGCATAATCCGAATAGTTTGCTTCTTCCACACCATTATTTACATATACAATATTATCATAACTTCCATTGGCTGCTGAAAAGGTTAACAAACCATCACCATTTTCAATTTTCTTACCATTAATGGTAACACTACCCTTTGGCAGGTGATTAATAACCAAGGGAACATTCTGAAAGTAATTGCCATCAGATTGGGCGGCTGGAATTCCCAGTTGCACATATTCAGCCTTTAAATACTCCACTGCTTTCTTTTGTCCTGGCTCTCCCGTATCCCTACCTTCAAATTCATCAGAGGCGTAGGTATATAAATGTTCCTTTAATTCTGCTTCTGTAATGGATTCAGCATAAACCTGAGGATTTGCAACGGCTTTTACTGGTTCCGTCTGTTGGGAAATGGTTTTTTGCGATGAGTTGCAGGCCAAAGAAAGCCCTAACGCAACAAACAGTATTTTTTTCATTGAGTAACGTTTAATGATTTCAGAATTTTCAAAAATAGGGAAATCCTAAAGAAACAATCTTACTATTTTTATAAAACTGTGAGCCGTATTGCCAGTACTCTATTTTATTTTGTTTAAATAGTTCAGCAATACATTATAATAATCAGGAACATAGAATTTGCTTACGTTTTAATTTTAACCCGAATAAAATATTATGTTGGCATTTATTATGGACGTAGACCTTAAATTAGTCAATATTCTCTCAAGTTTGGCTAATATTGCTTTATTGAAAGAGATGTGATTTTCTTAAATTTGTAATTCATTAAAAATAATAGCTATGCAAATAAAATGGGAAGGCGTTATGCCAGCAGTGACCACCAAATTCACAGCAGAAGATGAATTGGATTTAAAAATGTTCGAGGTTAATATTCGGGCACAGATGGAGGCTGGGGTCAACGCAATAATTTTAGGTGGCACCCTAGGTGAAGCTAGCACTTTAACCGACGAAGAAAAAAGAATCCTTATTCAGGAGACGGTAAAGATTGTTGATGGAAACATTCCTGTAATCATAAATATTGCGGAACAAACTACCAAAGGGGCTATCGAAGCAGCCTTTAAAGCCGAACAATACGGGGCCAGTGGCCTAATGATGCTTCCCCCAATGCGTTATAAGGCCAATGATTTTGAAACAATAACCTATTTTAAGTCAGTGGCCAAAAGCACTGATTTACCCATTATGGTTTATAATAACCCCATAGATTACGGAATAGAAGTAACCCTGGATATGTTTGAAGAGTTATTGACTATGGATAATATTCAGGCCGTTAAGGAATCTACTCGTGATATCTCAAATATTACTAGAATTAAAAATCGATTTGGCAATCGCTTAAAGGTTTTTACAGGGGTTGACACCTTAGGATTAGAAAGTATCCTTATGGGTGCAGACGGCTGGGTAGCTGGTTTGGTCTGTGCCTTTCCTGCAGAAACTGTGGCCATACATAACTTGGCCAAAGCTGGAAAAATTAAGGAAGCCCTTGCCATTTACAGATGGTTTTTGCCTTTATTGGAATTGGACATCAACCCCCAATTGGTCCAAAATATAAAATTGGCCGAAGTAGCTACAGGAATTGGAACAGAACAAGTTAGGGCTCCCAGACTACCCCTTCAAGGAGAGGAAAGGGAAAGGGTCTTAAAAATTATTGAAGAAGGGATGAAGACAAGACCAACCCTTCCTAATTATAAGACAGAATTGGTTTAACCTAAAAGTAACTGGGAAAAACCAGCTAAAGTGTTACTTTAGTGGAGAAAATACTAGCTCATTTAGAGCACATAATTATAACATATATTCATAATGATTACAGGGAAAAACTATATTGGAGTAGATACGTCGGCTAAGAACAGTAGAACGTATTCAACCTTCAATCCAAAGTTAAATAAACCAACGGAATGGACTTTCCATGAAGCCTCACAAGAAGAGGTAAATGCTGCGGTAGAAAAAGCGGCAGCGGCATTTGAAATATATCGCACTTTTTCCGACAGCAAAAAAGCAACGTTTTTAAAGGCCATTGCCACCGAAATTGAAGCCTTGGGAGATGAATTGATATCAGTTTTTGTCCAGGAATCAGGATTACCAGAGGGTAGGGCCAAAGGGGAGCGTGGGCGGACCATGGGTCAGCTACGTGCTTTTGCCACTTTATTGGAAGAGGGATCTTGGGTAGAGGCTACTATTGATACTGCTCAGCCGGACAGGGAGCCATTACCCAAGGTAGACCTTAGAAAAATGTTACTTCCTATTGGGCCCATTGCCGTATTTGGTGCCAGCAATTTCCCATTAGCGTTTTCTACCGCTGGGGGAGACACAGCTAGCGCTCTTGCTGCAGGATGTCCCGTTATTGTAAAAAGTCACCCAATGCATGCCGGAACAGGAGAATTGGTAGCCTCTGCTATTGCAGAAGCGGCTAAAAAGACAGGAATGCCCGATGGCGTTTTTTCCAACCTAAACAGTAGTGATTTGGAGGTAGGACAACTACTAACCATGCATCCCAAGGTAAAAGGCGTTGGTTTCACGGGAAGTACCAATGGGGGAATGGCCCTCTATAGATTGGCTACCCAAAGAAAAGAGCCAATTCCAGTTTTTGCCGAGATGGGCAGTATTAATCCTGTAATAGTGCTACCATCTGCCTTGGAACAAAAAGGGTCCGAATGGGCGGCCCAATACGCAGGGTCCATTGTGTTGGGAGCGGGGCAATTTTGCACCAACCCAGGGCTTATTCTAGGCATAAAAGGACCATCCATGGATAATTTTGTAACAGCTTTAGGTTCTGAAATAGAAAAACTGGAACCTACTTGTATGTTACATCCCAACATACATGAAGGTTACGAAAAAGGGAAAAAAGAATTGTCTTCTCAACCAAAGACTGCAGAAGTAGCTTCGTATAATGGCAATGTAGCTCCTAATTTTGCACAACAGAAGGTATTAACCGTATCCGCAGAAGATTTTTTAGCCAACCCCGTTTTACATAGAGAGGTTTTTGGACCATTTTCAATCGTAGTACAATGCAAGGATAAAAAAGAGTTGGCAACTGTGACCCAAGAATTGGAAGGGCAATTGACAGGAACTATTTTAGGAACAGAAACCGAAATAAAAACTTACGGAGAGGTAGTTAGTGCCTTGGTGAATAGGGTAGGGCGTATAATTTTTAATGGAGTACCTACAGGAGTAGAAGTTTGTCCGTCCATGATGCATGGAGGTCCTTTCCCTTCCACAACCGATAGTAGATTTACCTCTGTGGGAACCTCAGCCATAAGACGATGGGTACGGCCAGTCTCTTTTCAAAGTTGGCCACAAGAATTATTGCCTGAGGCCTTGAAAGATATTAATCCTTTAAAAATAATGCGTCTCGTAAACGGAGAGCATAGCAAACAGAAGATATAGATTAATGGCCAGAAAGACCTTTTTTTGCGTGGATGCCCATACTTGCGGTAATCCCGTTAGGGTGGTTGCCGGGGGAGGGCCTAATTTATTAGGCAATAACATGAGCGAAAAGCGCCAACATTTCCTAAAAGAGTTCGATTGGATTCGGAAAGGATTAATGTTTGAACCGCGCGGACATGATATGATGAGCGGCAGTATTTTTTACCCGCCTTCCGACCCTGAAAACGATTTTGGCATCCTTTTTATAGAAACAAGTGGTTGTCTTCCCATGTGCGGACATGGAACGATCGGCGCCATAACCATTGGGATTGAGGAGGGTTTACTCTCCCCTAAGGTACCGGGCAAGATCCGTATGGAAACCCCTGCGGGTTTGGTGAAGATCCAATACCAGCAGACTGGAAAAAAAGTGGATTGGGTAAAATTGACTAATGTCAAATCCTATTTGGCTGCCTCAGAACTCACCATAAATTGTACGGATCTAGGGGAACTAATTTTCGATGTTTCCTATGGGGGCAACTATTATGCAATCTTTGATCCCCAAAAAAATTTCAAGGGCATTCAGGAATATTCCGCGAGTAAATTGATACAATACAGTCAAGAAATTAGAGAAAGGATCAATCTAAAATACCCTGATTACTTTATCCATCCAGAGGATACTACTATCAACGGCGTTAGCCACATCCTTTGGACAGGCAGTACTATATCCCCAGAGGCCACAGCAAGAAATGCCGTTTTCTATGGGGACAAGGCTATAGATAGATCACCCTGCGGCACAGGTACTTCAGCGCGAATGGCGCAATGGCACGCCAAGGGCAAATTAGGGGTAGGAGTAGATTTTATTCACGAAAGTTTTATTGGATCTCAATTTATAGGACAGGTGGAAGAAGAAACTAGGTTGTCCGGCAAGATGGCCATAATCCCAAGTATACAAGGGTGGGCCCAGGTCTACGGGTACAACAATATCATTATAGACGATGATGATCCTTATGCACACGGATTTCAGGTAATTTAGTATGGGAAAAAACGTTTTGATCATTGGCGGAGGAATAGTGGGACTCTGCTCTGCATATTTTTTACATAAAGAAGGGCATCAGGTAACCGTTTTGGATAAGTCGGATATTACTTCCGGAGCCTCTTTTGTCAACGCTGGATTTATTACCCCAAGCCATATTATTCCACTGGCCTCTCCGGGAATGATTTTAAAAGGAATTAAATGGATGTTTAGTCCAACCAGTCCGTTTTATATGCAACCCAGATGGGATATCGACTTTTTTAAATGGTCCTGGTATTTTCATAAATCTTCCACAAAGGAAAAGGTTGCACTGGCCATTCCGTTAATTAAAGAAAGTAACCTAATAAGTAGGGAACTTTTTACAGCCATTAAAAATTCTGGGGATTTAGGGGATTTTCAGCTGGAACGAAAGGGCTTATTAATGTTATATAAAACTGAGGCAGAAGGGGAACATGAAATGCAAGTGGCGGAAAAAGCTTCCTTTTTAGGCCTAGAAGTAAGTTACTTGGATAAGAATACTTTGGATAAATTGCAGCCCCAAGTGAGCATGGATGTTAGAGGGGCTATTCATTATGAGTGTGATGGACATACCACACCAACAGAATTCATGGAGAAAATGCTGGATTACCTAAGACGAAGCGGCGTAATCATCAAGACCAAAGAAGAGGTTAAGGATTTATTGATAAATAACAATCAAATAACCAAGGTAATCACAGACAAGTCTGATTATTCAGCCGATGAAATTGTTTTGGCGGCAGGATCTTGGAGCGAGAAATTATCCAAAAAAATGAGGCTAAAACTCCCCATACAGGCAGGCAAGGGATACAGTATAAACGTACCGCGCCCAACAGGGATTACCATTCCTGCCATTTTAATGGAAGCTAAGGTAGCCGTGACTCCTATGAAGGAGTATACCCGATTTGCAGGTACAATGGAGTTTTCTGGAATAAACGAAATCATTAAAAAACAGCGAGTGGAGGCTATAGCCAAAGCAGTCACTGAATTTTATCCGGACATCGAAATTAACGACATGGAAATAGCGGGTGCAAAAAGTGGGCTTCGCCCAGTTTCTCCTGATGGCTTACCATACATTGGCAAATGCTCCTCCTTAAAAAATTTAACCATTGCCACAGGACATGCCATGATGGGCTGGAGTCTTGGACCTGTTACAGGACAATTGGTCTCGGAAATAATATCGAACAAAAAACCTGTTATGGATATTGCTGGCTTTTCCCCAAATAGAAAATTCTAGTATTTAATAGTAGAACCATAGCGTAGGTCTCAACATGATGAATCCGCTACAATTTTCCATTCCCCATAAATTCTCTTAAAAATAACCATAAAGGTACCTTTGGCATTTCCTATGTTTCTTGTTAAATGATATTCACCCATAACCCAATAGGCATCTTCATTTATCCTTGTAATATTATGGAGTGTAAAATCCAAAGTACCCGTATGTTCCTCTGTGGGATATCTCTTTATATAATTGGCCAAAGTACTTTGCCATCCCTGAGTTACAGACCCACCACTGAAAAACGTAAGTGAATCCGAATTGACATAGGTCCCCATAAAAGTTTCCAAATCATAACTGGACCATGCCTTTTTCTGAACCTCCATTACGCTTTTTATTGCAGCAATGTCTTCTTGCTCTGAAGTAGGGCTACCACAAGCTGTTAAACAGAACAAAACGGACATAAGTACAATCTCCTTCATGATTTGGAATTATAAGGTTTAGAATGCAAATTAAGATAAAACATCCAACTATTTAAAAGATAGCTACTTGGTTAGTGATCATGAGCCGAAGACTCACCCAATAGATTAAATGCTCCCTTAACAATTACCTGATCACTATCCTTTAATTCACCCATATCTGTTATGGCAATATACCCATTATAGGTATCCCCTGTCTTTACAGCCCTAGTCTCATAAGAATAACCTTCTTTCCCTTCGGAAGACAGAATTAAAACATTTTGGACGTTATCCAGACCAACTACGCTCTCGCTGGGCAAGGCCAAAATACTTTTATTTTCGGTAATAATATCAGCCTCTACAAACATACCAACAGCAAAATTATGGTTTTCATCATCATGCAAATGACCGTGAACCTTTACCGTCCTGCTATTAGCATCAATGGAGGTGCCAACCAAATACACATCGGCTTCGTAATATTCCTCGGAGGCTTCCGAAATCCTAAATCGTATTTTTTGACTTTTCTTAATTTTCATAATATCCTTTTCGAAAACGGATAATTCCAAATGAATATGATCGGTATTGATAATTTCCATAATTTCATCCGAAGGCGAAACATACATGCCTTTACTAACGTTCACTTTGGTAATACTACCATCTATAGGCGCATAAATGGTTGTCTCCGATACCAATATTCCTTTTTCCACATTTTCTGGAGAAATATGTAGCATTATAAGTTTTTGTTTCAAACCATTATACCTTGCAAGGTTCCGTTTGTATTCGCTCTCTGCTTTTAAAAAATTCTTTTGTGAAGTTATCTTCTCAGCGAACAGGCTTTTCTGTCTATCAAATTCAGACTTAAGAAAGTTAAGTTGTTCAAAGTTCTCCAAATATTCTTGTTGAATTTGAATAAATTCCGGATTTTCCAAAGTAAGTAATGGTTGCCCTTTTTTCACCTTGTTTCCTATCAATAAAGGAGTTCTTTTTATATAGCCACCAGCCATGGCACTAACTACCGCCTTGTTTTGAGGAGGGACATCTATAGTACCCGAAACCTCAATGACTACGGGAAAATTTTGCTGACTAAGACTTCCCAACTCCATGTTTTCACCTTCAAATTGGGCTTTTGTAATCCTTATGGTATTTTTCAGTTGCGTACTTTCTCCAGCACTTTCAGTTACATTATTTTTAGTGTTTGAATCTCCACAGGCAGAAACATTAAACAAGAGGACTGTTAAAAAGAGGATATATAGTATACGTGACATAATTTTTATTTTATAGGTTTATGAAATTAATTGCAATGACCGTTTGATTATAAGCATTTAGATTCTCCAAATAGGACAGGGTAATATTAAACCCGTTTTCCATACTTTGGATATATTGAAAAAAGTCTATTTCCCCGCTCTGATAACTTAGAGTCGCCGTTTTTATAATTTCATCGGAAAGACCTTGACCCTCGGTCTCGTAATAAGAAAGAACTTCTTGATATTTTTTTAACTGGCCCATAAGGGATTCGTATTTAGACCTAAGCTGTATTCTATAATCCTGTGCTTCGGCCTGAGAAACATCCTTGGCTATTTTAGCAGCCTTTATTTTGGTAGCATTCCCGCTAAAAAACAATGGAATTTTAATGCCCAACTGGAAGCCATAAAGATTGTCCCCCAAAGTGGAATTGGTGCCCTGGTAATAATTGAAGTTCAGATCCGGCAATAAATGCTGTTGTTCGAGAATACTCTTGGCATCGAACATTTTTATTCTGTTTTCAACATAGGTGATACCAACATTTTCCTCAATATTAATATCAATTAATCGAAGTTTTTCCATTGGCAGGGTTTTAACCAATAATACAGAATCTGGCTGCACCGTCTTAATTAGTTGATGATAGGCCAGTTTGGCATCTTCAATAGCTTTTTTATAAAGTGTCTGAAGCTCCATTTGCTTGGCCTGTGCCGTTATTTTCTCCAAATAATTACTTTCGCCCAGCTCAAACCTTCGTTGTGCAGAGTAGGAAAACCGTTCATATAGCGCATTCAATTCACTATAGGTCTTTTCCTTTTGCCTGGCATATTGCAGCTCATGATAATTGGATGCCAATGCCTGTTGCAGAATTTGCTTTTTTAACTCATAGTTGCTACTTTCTATATGATAATTGGCCTTATTAACACCTTTTCCTGCAAAATATACAGTTGGAAAAAGGAAATTCTGCTGTACTCCGAATACCTCCAAAGGTTTGTCGTTAAAAGCTAAGTTATTTTGATCGTAATGGTAGTAGAGCTCTGTCTTGTCAAAATTGAAGGCACTCCCGATCAGTGCCTTGGATTCATCCACTCTCAGGCTTGAAGCTCTTAAACCAGAATTACCCTTAAGGGCCAGAGTACGTAATTCATCATAATTAAGTCCTTCCTCCTGTGCCTGAACTGCTGTGGCACAAACAAAAAATAGGATTACCACGCTTAGGATTTTGGAGTTTCCTTTGGGTTTGATCACTTCCTGCTTATCATTCAAACGAAATATGGAGTAGAGGATAGGCAGTACCACTAACGTCAATATAGTGGCAGTAATGAGACCCCCGATAACCACGGTGGCAAGTGGCCTTTGGACCTCTGCTCCAACATTGGTGGAAATAGCCATTGGCAGAAATCCTAATGAGGCAGCGGATGCAGTAAGTAAAACGGCTCTTAAACGATCTTTTGAGCCTTGGATAATTAACTCGTCAGAATTTTTCATACCCTTAAGTTCTAGTTCTTTAAAATGTTCTATTAATACTATTCCATTAAGTACGGCAATACCAAAAAGTGCAATAAAGCCTACTCCTGCAGAAATACTAAACGGCATGTCCCTGACAAATAGCAATAAGATGCCTCCTACGGCAGCTAACGGAATTGCGGAATAAATAATCAGGGCCTCCCTAATAGAATCGAATGCAAAATAGAGCATAATAAGGATAAGGATCAACGCTACTGGGACCGCAATTTTTAAACGGTCCTTGGCACTTTGCAGATTTTCGAACTGCCCTCCGTAAGTAATTGTATAGCCGGTAGGCAGCTTCACATTTGCCTTTATGAGGCTTTGAACATCATCCACAACGGATTGAAGGTCCCTGTTCCTCACATTAATCCCAACCACAATCCTGCGCTTGGTATCATCCCTTGAGATCTTGGCTGCTCCAGTAGTATAGGAAATTTGGGCCAACTCGCCTAAAGGAATCTTACCAGAAAAAGGAGTATCCACATACAAGTTTTTTAAATTGGAGATGTCTTGCCTACTACTTTGGTCCAACCTTAAAGTTAGGTCAAATCGTTTTTCACCCTCAAATACACTCCCCAAGTTAGTACCCGAAAACCCCATTGAGATCAGACCATTCAAGTCGGCAATATTAAGGCCATACCTAGCAATCTTTGCCCTGTCAAATTTTACGTTCATTTGAGGAAGGCCGGCAACTTTCTCGACCATAATATCCGCAGCCCCATCTACATTCTTAATCAGGTTTCTTATTTCATTCCCTTTTTTATTAAGGATTTCCAAGTCTTCACCAAAAATTTTAACGGCAATATCTGCACGAACACCAGTAATAAGCTCATTAAAGCGCATCTCAATAGGCTGGGTGAATTCTACCTCCATCCCTGGGATTACCGCCAGTGCTTCCTTGAATTTATCGGCTAGTTCATCTTTACTCTCTGCAGAAACCCATTCTTTTTTGGACTTCAGGATGATAATAACATCACTTTCTTCCATAGACATGGGGTCCGTAGGAACTTCTGCCGCACCAATTCTAGTAACCACCTGTTTTACTTCCGGAAAATTATCCAAAAGAATCTGTTCTATCCTCGTTGTAATTTCAACAGTCTGGCTCAAGGATGTACCCGTTTTTAAAACGGGTTGAATTACAAAATCCCCCTCATCTAGGGTAGGTACAAATTCGCCTCCCATAGTTGTAAATAAATAAATGGAACCGCCCAAAAGAAAGACAGCTATAGTTAAAACCAATTTCTTCTTTTTCAATGCCCATCTAATAATGGGTTCATAGGATCTATTAAGAAAACCCATTAGGCGAACAGAAATGTTTTTTGGGGATAGGGTAGAAGGCTTGATAAACAGTGAGGCCGCCACCGGAACATAGGTGAAACAGAAAATCATTGCACCTATTAATGCAAAACTGAAGGTAAGGGCCATAGGTTTAAACATTTTGCCCTCTACACCACTTAATGATAAAATGGGAATAAATACGATGAGGATAATCAACTGCCCAAAAATAGCCGAGTTCATCATTTTGGAAGCTCCATTAAATGTAATTTCATTCTTCAAAACCTGTCGGTCCTTAGCCCCAAGCACTTGTAATTGTCCTTTTTTTTCTGTTATTTGAAAGGCTATGAATTCTACTATAATAACCGCTCCATCTATAATTATACCAAAATCTATAGCCCCTAAACTCATGAGGTTGGCATCTACCCCAAAAATATACATCATGGAAAGAGCAAATAATAGACAAAGAGGAATTACCGAAGCCACAACCAAACCTGAACGAAGATTCCCAAGCAGTAAAACCACCACAAAAATGACAATCAAACAGCCTAAAATTAGGTTTTCAGCAACAGTAAAGGTTGTTTTAGCTATAAGCTCACTTCGTTCTAAAAATCCATTGATAAAAACACCTTCGGGCAAGGTCTTGGAAATGGCATCTATGCGTTCATGTACGGCTTCAATGACTTCTTTGGAATTAGCATCCTTCAGCATCATTACCTGTCCTAGAACTTTTTCCCCCTCACCATTCCCGGTAATGGCCCCAAAACGGGTAGCACTACCAAATCCTACCTTAGCAATATCCTTTATATAAATAGGAAGGTTGTTTATGGTTTTAACAGCAATATTTTCAATATCCTCAAGCGAAGTAATAAGTCCTTCCCCACGGATAAAGTAGGCCTGATTTACTTTTTCGATGTAACCACCTCCCGAAACGCTGTTGTTTTTTTCCAAGGCCGTAAAAATATCGGCAGTGGTAATGTTCATTGCATGCAGTTTTTGGGTATTTATGGCTACCTCATATTGCTTTAAATAACCGCCCCAAGTATTCACCTCCACTACACCTGGTATTCCAGAAAGCTGCCTCTTAACCACCCAATCCTGAATGGTTCGGAGATCCATAGCAGTGTATTTGTCCTTATAACCTGGCTTTGTATCCAGAATATATTGATAAATTTCACCAAGACCTGTCGTAATTGGTCCCATTTGCGGAGTACCAAATCCTTCTGGAATCTTCTCTGAAGCAGATATTAATTTTTCGGCAATTAACTGTCTTGGCAAATAGGTGCCCATTTTGTCCTCAAAGACTATGGTAACCACTGAAAGCCCAAATTTAGAAACTGACCGTATTTCAACAACTCCTGGTAAATTTGCCATTTCCAGCTCAACGGGATAGGTTATGAATTGCTCCATATCCTGGGTCGACAAATTTTGCGAGGTGGTAATTACCTGTACTTGATTATTGGTAATGTCCGGCACGGCGCCGATTGGTATTTGAGTTAAGGAAAATAGTCCAAAGCCTATAATGAATAGAGTGAACAAAAGAACAATTAATTTATTCTTTACACTGAATTGTATAATATTGGATAACATAATTCTTAAATAAAAAGATTTCAAGCCATTGTAAAACAGCTTGTTAAATAATAATTTGTATCAGTATTGAATTATGCGGCCTTGGGAGGCTGGAAGATATCAGAATTCTGTATCAGGTAGTAAGACTCTTGGTAAAAAAAGTTTGAAGATGTGTCTGCCACTTGTGCAGTTTTAGGCACTGTAAAATCAGCTCCGTTCAGAACAAAGGCCGTAGAGAAATGGGAACAGGTTTGATGATCGAAAGGCAAATTTTCATGATCCTTGTGTTCTTCCCTATGTTCTAGATCATGTTGCTTTTTAAGCTCTCCATAGTGTTTGGAAATAAACACAAATAAATTATCCCCATATTTTTGCTTATGAAATTGGGCGTGCGTTAAAAAATCATCCAATTGGGCAACGTCTACCATATCCAAGTTAAAACTTTGGATAAGAAGTAGGAGTGATATCGCTATGGAAAATATTTTACTCATCTATATTGTAAAGGTAAATATAATTTTTCTTATAAAGTATTTTTAACCTCGCCCAAGCTTTGGTTACTATAATAAAAATATTCATTAGCATATTGCCCAAAAGTCCAGCTAAAAAACATAAAAATAATCAAATCCTTCGGTTTGCCCAACAAGATGCCATTTTCCAATAACGGCAGTTTCATATCCGATTTGTGAAGGCGTACGGCCTATATTGGGATGACCAATGGACAAGGGTTAGAGAAAAAGGGAAGTTCAGCCGAAGTATCTGCCCCAACAAGGGAATTTTACGACCTTTACAAGGGTCCTAAGGTTTTGCATAACACCTATAATGATCTAAAGTACCTGGAGCAAATTCAGGCAATGAAGATAGAATTACAAAAACTTAGAAAAACATGTAAGGATTTGGATGAAAATGAACCTACCGTGGTCGAAATTTTGACCAAGGCTTTTCAATAAAATATGAGTTAACCTAAAATCTGCTGCCTTATTTATTAAAAAACTGTTATTCTATTACCACCAAGGCTTCAATTAAGGCCTCTTTTTTATGCCTACTTAAAGGAATAACCTGTCCATTTATTTCCACTGTAGATCCATTAAAGTTTTCAATCTTTTCAAGATTTACCGTGTAGGATTTGTGGATCCTAAGAAATTTATCTTTGGGCAACTGTTTCGCAAACGCTTTCATGGTAGAGAGAATCAATGTCTTTTTCTCGTTAGTGATGATTCTTACATAATCACCATATGCTTCTATCCATAATATATCATTCATGAATAATTTAGCCTTTTTCAGGTTACTATTAACATAAATATACTCTGGTTTAATCTCCTCTGCATTTTGAAGCTCAAATTTATTAATCGCTTTTTTAATTGAAACATCAAACCTACTTTTATCCAAAGGTTTCTGCAAATAATCCGTAACATCGTAGTCGAATGCCTTCATGGCGTGATTAGGGTTACCGGAAATAAGGATTACCTGTGGTTTGTGATCCAAAGATTCAAGTAAATCAAACCCATCAAAACCGGGCATTTCTATATCTAAAAAAATCAAGTCTACAGTATTGCTGTCAATAACACTTTTGGCGGCCAGGCCATTATCAAATTCGTTAATAAGATCAAGTTTGGAATGTTCCTTAATAATTTTGGAAACCGCCCGGCGTTGAACCGAGGAATCATCTATTAAAATGCATTTTAATTTAGTTTTTTTCATGGTCGAAATTTAAACAAACCACCATATACCATTAAAGTAGACCCACGCCAAATAGCAAAGTTCAGTCCTGGTTTTCTCGCCCCTTAAAGGAACAAAAACAACAATTACTCTAATGCCTATGGTTAGTGTTTGGCATTTTATAAGGAACAAATATACAGTATGTTATAATAAAAATAAACCTAAATGCACATAAATCTCTCAGCCCAATTATAGTGGGGCAAGAAGAAAATTACGGTCTTAAAAATGGTGCAAAATATTTTTTTTACAGACTTAAAAAACACAAATTAGGCCTAATTTTTACAAACAGATTATATCTCAAGGCCAAAACAATTTACAGTTTGATCTTAAGCAGGTGAAGGGAACTTTTTCGATGCTGTCTATAGGATATATTAAAGCTTAACAGCCTACCCTGATAAAAAAATAAATACTATATCAAACCTCTGATATTGATGCATTTGGAGCCTCCATTTTTAATAATTTTGGATTATCTTTATAATTAGACCACATATATTTTAAAAAAACATACCATTATTAATCTTTGGTATTTTGAAATTAATAAAAACAATTTTGATTGAATCTTACTGTAAGGGATTTAGAGAAAGTGATAATGTTATCAGATGTAATGGATTTTCACCAAACCCCTTGCATAACGAAACTAAACATCTAGGAAGTTTTTTGTTTGTAACAATAATGTTGTAATTCTTTTTCCTGTAACTGTATTCAACAGGTTTCGCCCAAAATTAAATAAACTTATCGAAGGTATTTTACTAGAACTAACAGATTACAAAAACCAATATCATGAAAGTACATCCTTATTTAAATTTTGATGGCAATGCTGAAGAGGCATTTATTTTCTATAAATCCGTTTTTGGAGGCGAATTTTTGGCCAATATGAAAATGTCAGAGGTTCCAGGAGGTGACAACCTCTCTACGGAAGATAAAAACCGTACTATGCACATAGCGCTTCCCATTGGAAATGACACCCTTTTAATGGCTTCGGATATAATGCCTTCCGTGGGGCAAATACTGCAACCGGGCAGCCAAACATATGTCATGCTAATAACGGATAGCAAAAATGAGGCCGACCGATTATTCAATGGTCTTTCCAATGGAGGGAATATTGAAATGGAAATGGCCGACATGTTTTGGGACGACTATTTTGGAAGTTTTATTGATAAGTTTAGCATTCGATGGATGATCAGTTATCCTTTGAAACAATCCAAATGAATCTCTAAAAAATGACAAACATTCTTAAAGTAATCAATTACACAAATTAATCAAATAGTTGAAATTTAGTGTTTTACAGAAAAATATAGTTTTACAAAATATTCATAAAACATGTTTAGGAATGGACATAAATCCAAAGGAGCCGAAAATGATGTAACCACCTATATTGCCCATTTCCCTTCTGAGGTACAAGAGGTTCTGGAAGAACTAAGGAGCGCAATAAAAAAAGCTGCTCCTGGGGCAGAAAAGCTGATCAGTTACAAAATGCCAGCTTATAAATTCCACGGAATATTGGTGTATTTCGCAGCCTATAAAAATCATATAGGTTTCTATGCCACCCCTACTGGACATAAAAAATTTGAGAAAGATCTAGCTATATACAAGCAAGGGAAGGGATCGGTGCAATTTCCACTCAACAAACCCATGCCGCTAGCCTTAATTTCTAAAATTGTAAAATTTAGGTTCCGAGAGAATATGGCAAAGGCACAAAATAAATAAGAACACAACAGACAGACCAACCTAGTACTGATCAAAGAAACAAAACAGTTTTCTATTAGACGCCGACAGCCATCTTTAATTCATTTACTGGATTTAAGAAATCTTGCCTTAGGAGTAATAGAAACTTATTTATTCAATTTATAAACTATCAGATTGAACCTTGTTCTATAAGCTACAAATAATTATTTTACTGGCTTTCTCCGCAGTTGTAACCGCACAACACCAGAGAGAGGAGGAACAGCACTACCCAATTTCAGAAGACCATACCTATAGTTTTAAAAAGCCTGATTTTTTTGATATGATAAGGTTTGTTCCAAAAGATATTGTCCAATTTGGCCTGTTTACTGTACAAAGGGAAAACCTAATATGGACAGGTCTCACCATAGCATCTACTGCGGCTATAACACCACTTGACCAGAAAATAACAGATTTAAGTATAGATTTAGGAGAGCCAATAGGATGGGACGAAGATCATTCTTACAATAAATTATTTGGCGTTTTTAGGGTTATACCCAATGATATCAACTCGGCCATTTATTACGTAGGCAATGGAGGAACTACACTTTTATTAAGCGGTGGTTTTTATGTTTTTGGGAAATTATCCAATAATTACAGGGCACTTAATACGGCAAATGAATTGGTTGAAGTGTTATTATCTGTCGGAATTGTTACACAAACCATAAAAAGGTTAACTGGTAGACAAAGCCCCAATAGAGCCATGGAGGCCGGCCACCCAGGGGGGCACTGGACTCCTTTCCCCAGTTTTAAGGCATACCAAAACAATACCCCCAATTATGATGCTATGCCTTCTGGACACGTTGCCACCTTTATGGCGACGATAACAGTAATAACCACAAACTATCCGGAAATACGATGGATCAAACCAGTTGGCTATTCCCTAATGGGAATTATGGCTTTTGAAATGATAAGCAGCAAGGTACATTGGATATCTGATTACCCCTTGGCAATTTTAATTGGTTATGTCATTGGAAAAAATGCAGCCAATAGACGAATCTTCAAAAAAGATAAAGCCGACGTTATTGGCGTTATGAATAAACCAAAAATTCAAACCGATTTTAACTTCAACATGAACTCTCGGCTTACTACTATGGGAATTACATTCAATTTTTGAAGAAATAACACAAGTAACCATGCTAGGCTTTCGCAATGTTGGGTTTTAGTTTTTATTATGACTTTTTATAGACTAATTTTGAGGTATGATGAAAAATTACATGCTCACTATTTTAATTTGTATTTCCAACATTTTGGGATTTACTTTCCCAATAGGGCTTTTCGCCCAAGAAATTAAAGTTTTCACAGTTCAAGATTTCGACTTAAAAGGCCCCGTTAAATCATGTTTGGTGTCAACCGATTACGGAAAGGAAGAGTACGACTTCAGCGAAGAGGGATTTTTAATCAAGGCAGTTACGCGTTATAGCGATACTGATTACGACATTACATTATATAAGCTAAATGGAAGCGCACTAGTGGAAAAACGCGTTGAAAACTATCGGGATGGGGATTTTGTTAAAAATACTTCCATTGCCAATTTCTATGAACTGGACACCATAGACGGGAAAAAAATCACTGAAAAAATAGTTTCTTACAACAAAGAATTTTTAGATCAATACGAATATCACTACGGAGATGACGGCAAACTCTCAACAATAAAACGGACTAATGACAGCGGCATTGATGAAACAGCTGTAAAATATGAGGTATATAAAGGCGAGTTTACAGAGACTTATTACTTGAATGATATTGTTTTCAAATCCATCAGGACCTCAAAAGTCAAAGGAAAAGATAATACTGTTCACAAATTAATTCTGACGAAGGAATTTTTGAACGACCAACCGCAGAAAGCGCTAGAACAAACCTATAACAACAATAACAAATTGATATCTGAAAAAAAGTTCACATATGATGTAAATCAAAAAACATTTACTCCAAGCGAGAGCAATATCTACACCTACAACCTTCAAGGAATGCTGATCACCTTAAAATCCACAAAAAGCAAGTCAACAACGATTCAGGAATTTATTTACCAATATGACAGTCATGAATCCGGCAACTGGATAAAGCAGATCATAACACCAGACAACACTTACAAAACCAGAAAAATAAAATATTACCCAACACAAGATTCAAAAGAAGTTAAGTCGTAATTCCCGCCAAGACACCTTTTGGCAACGGCAAATGTAATTGAAACAAGCTATGTTAATCCTACTTTTAGTTATTAAACTATAGCTTTAATAAATCTACTTCAATATTTTGTTATTAAATAAGTTATATTATGTTTAGTTTGTAAATTTAGTTTAAGACAAACATGTATACATTTAGAAGAAATACGCGCTATTACTTTTAAACAGAAGGTTTATTTTTTTTCATCCTTATATTCAAAAATTCCACCAACAATGAAAAGGCTATGGCGAAATAAAGATAACCTTTAGGAATAGCTCCAACTTCATTGCCAAAGAATTTTGCATGACTTAGGTGCGCAGCTTCCATGATAAGCATAAATCCGATTAGGATCAAAAAAGAAAGCGCCAGGATCTGCATAGAAGGATGTTTACTTATAAATAACCTAATTGGATTAGCAAAAACCATCATAATTATTATAGAAATAACTACAGCAATGACCATAAGCAACAATGCATCCCCTGGCTTATTACCTATGCCATTAGTCATACCAACGGCAGTAAGAATCGAATCTATGGAAAAAATAAAATCGATTAGGATAATCTGAACAATTGCGTTGGAAAAGCTTACAACCCCCTTCGCATTGATCTGGTTCTCATCATGGTCTGGCATTTCAATTTTTTCATGAATTTCCGAGGTACTCTTGTACAAGAGAAAAAGTCCGCCAAAAAACAATATCAAGGCTTGCCCACTAATACCCATATAGACCCAAGAGGTTTCTATATAGAAAAACGGATTTTTAAGACCTATTAAGAACGAAACAGCGAATAGCAATATAATCCGTTGCACCATAGCCAAAAGCAACCCTAAATTAGTGGCCTTTGCCTGAAGTTTTTTAGGCAGTTTATTGGCAATAAGGGAAATGAAAATAATATTATCTATCCCCAGGACAATTTCCAAAAAGGTTAACGTAAGCAAGGCTACCCAGGCATCTGGACTTGATAGAATTTCAAACATAATTACGGTATTCTAATTGCGGTTCCATTTGATCTTTTGGCACTACCAACAATGTTATACTCAAATGTATATGAATTCTTGGTCGTGGACAAAATCTTCATATGAATAGATTTTTCCTCTGCCATATTCTTTGGGTGAAGCTTTTTAACGATATACTCGCAGTCATTTATCCACCTAACCGAGGAGGTATCTACCTTTCCCTGAAAATAATCCAATTCAATAGAATCGTTCCTAACAAAAGTGGTAGTTATATTTTCTCCGGAGATTTCCGCTGTAAAGGAGAATTTTCCATTTTTAAAATCGGCGCAATTTCGTTCTGGCTGGTAACAGGAACAAACTCCGATCAGGAGAATCACCAAACCAATAGTCATATTTTTAGTCATACCGCAAAATAAAGAAATTTGCTAGTGAAATCCTCTAAAAAAATGATAATTCAAACTCCTTTTTCAGAATAAGACTTAAAGCTTCCATCGGTATAAAATATTATAATCTTATCTATAGAAGAGGAGGCCCTAAAAACTTCATTCTTCACAACTTCGTCCATCTGAGATTTAATAGGTGTAGTGGTTTCTGGTTCTCTAGGAAAAACTCCTTCCCCATACAACAGCCAATACAGATCAACATTTGGAAATGCAGCAACTACCTTAAGCACAAATTCCAAACTAGGCTTATTCCTGCCCGCCAAAAGATGGGATATGCCCGATCGCTGAACCCCAATTGTATCAGCAAATACCGACGCCGATATATCATGGAATCCCATAATTTGATCTATCCTCTTTAGAAATTCTGCAGTGTTCACCGTTGTAATTAGTTTGCAACAAAAGTAATCATTCCATATTTATTAATCTAGTTCAAAATATATACATTCATCATTTTATATTAATTAATCACTTTAAATAATGACTAATATATTGTTGATTTATAATTATATAAAATTAAACTATAGTCAAATTTTATTAACAGATTTAGCGAAAGGATTATGACCAGCAAACCACATACCGTATCCTAGCTTATTGTTTACATTTTTCGATAAAATAGTTTACATATGTAAATTATTTTGAACTTACCTTTGTATTCTTTAAACCAAACCAGAGTACCGCACATGCATTTAGATTATGATAAAATAAAAGAGGTATCTATAAAAGGAAGATACATTACCCCTAAGGACATTGACCCGTTTTTGATTACGGCTGCCCAAGATTTTTTGACTCAAACCGAGGGAGCATCTTTTGAAGGTCGGGACATTAAAAGCATAACCCTTGGTTCAGGGAAATCTAAAATATTGATGTGGTCACAAATGCACGGGAATGAATCCACCACTACTAAGGCCGTCCTAGATCTGATCAACTTTCTAAAAAAGGATTCCGATCTGGCCAGTTCCATATTAAGGAATTGTACCCTTAAAATTATTCCTATACTAAATCCAGATGGCGCAATAGCCTATACTAGGGTCAATGCTAATAGTGTTGATTTAAATAGGGATGCCCAAGAACGGACCCAACCGGAAAGCGTTGTTCTAAGAAAGGTATATGAGGATTTCAAGCCCGATTACTGCTTTAATCTACATGATCAACGTACCATTTTCAATGTAGGAATCACCTCTAAACCAGCTACTGTTTCTTTTTTAGCCCCAGCGCACGACCCCGAAAGAAGTATTTCCAAAACCCGGGGGATTAGCATGCAAATAATTGTTGCCATGAACCAAGAATTACAAAAGCACATTCCTGGTCAAGTAGGGAGGTATGATGATGGATTCAACAGTAATTGCGTTGGAGATACGTTTCAAATGCTAAACGTACCTACCATTTTATTTGAATCAGGGCATTTTCCGGAAGATTATGATAGAGAAAATACAAGGAAGTATATTTTTATAGCGATGGTTAAGGCTATTGAAGTTATATCTTCCCAAAAAATAGACAACTACTTACAAGCTGATTACGAAGATATTCCGGAGAACAACAAATTGTTTTATGACATCCAAATCAAAAATATCCAAATTCTTAATCCCAAACATAAATCAGGTAGTTGCGCAGGCATCATGTTCGTTGAAACACTGGTAGGTGATAGTATTAAATTTAAGGTGAAATTAGAGGAAATAGGAGATTTACTAGGGAAATTTGGACATAAAAGCTATAACTGCTTATATGCTAGTGATTTAAATAAATTGAAAGAACAAATTGATCTAATTAAGTTACTAGACTAAAATGGTATATTTTTTTAAAAAACCTAAAAATGTTACGGTTTTCATAAAAAAATGATAGTTTCATTACATTTAATTTGATATTTTATTATTTTTGCATTAAAAATAAACACTAATGGGTAAAGTAAAATTAGACGAAATAGACCATCAAATTCTGGATATGTTAATTGACAATACCAGGACACCATTTACCGATATCGCAAAAAAGCTTTTAATTTCTGCAGGAACAGTTCATGTTCGTGTAAAGAAAATGGAAGAAGCCGGTATTATAAGGGGGTCATCACTTACATTGGATTATGTTAAATTGGGGTATGCCTTTATTGCTTATGTGGGTATATTTTTAGAAAAAACTCATCAGACCAAGTTTGTTTTGGAAAGATTGAATCAAATTCCAAATGTTACCGTGGCACATATTACCACAGGGAAATTTAATATCTTCTGTAAAATTCGCGCTAGGGATACCAATCACGCCAAAAACATCATTTTTAAAATTGATGATATTGAGGGAATTGACAGAACAGAGACTATGATATCTTTGGAAGAAAGCATAAATGACAAGAAACGTCTTATGCACACCATCTTCAATGAAATGTAATTAATCATAAAAGAAAAAAGTATTAAATATCCCAAGCAGTTTTTGTTTGGGATATTTGTTTTTTCAACCAAGTTTTATTTAGCAGCTAAAGTTAAGGTCGGTTAACGAATCAAAAATTGAGACCTATGAGAAAATCTAGCTTACCCAAGGAAGCCTACCATCAGTTTTACGGAACCTATCTCTCTGTGTTGGACGATAGCGAACTACACGACCTATTGGTAATAGGAAAAAAAGAGATGAAGCTGTTTATCGAAAATATTCCAGTTGATAAATTGATTAGCTCTTATTCCAAAGGCAAATGGACTTTGGCAGAGGTACTACTACATATTATTGATGCTGAGCGGGTTTTTCAATATAGGGCACTTCGGTTCTTGCGTCATGATAAAACGCCCTTACCAGGTTTTGACCAAGACCTTTACGTTAGAGATTCCAACGCAAATTCTAGGAGTAAAGAAAGCTTAATAAATGAATTTAATGCGGTGAGGGAAGCGTCCATTACTCTTTTTCAAAACTTGGACAACAAAGACCTAAGCCGCAGTGGTATTGCCAGTAATATTGAATGGACAGTGGCTACGTTGGGGTTTGTGATTTGTGGCCATCAAAAGCACCATCTGCAAATTATTACCAATAGATATTTGCAACCTTAATCCAATTGAGACTCTTCTTCCTCTTGGTTTAGTTCCAATTCCATTTCATCTGAAGGACTGCCAAATTCAACCGCTTCTGGTTGTTCTTCCAATTCCTTTTCCATATTATCCTCGAAGTTCGAAATGAAATTGGCCAAACTTTTACTTATTTTTACCAGATAAATGCAGTTCTGGGTTTTTACCTCCACAGCCTCTATAATTTCACCATGGATATTTTTAAACATGATAATATCCTCATCACCATAGCCGTATGGATACATCTCAATTAAGCTAGTAGCCACTTCATGGCTCAGTTTTTTGTAATCTACAAGTTTCCGTAACATAGTTTGGTTTTTGCCCTGATAAAAATCAGGAGGGTTAATTATTTTACCTAAACTATAGAAAATTGAGAATCAAATTGTTAAAGAGTTGTAAAAAGGTTGTTTTTAGTATACGTAACGGTTATTCCGCGTAGTAAGCGAAGGCTTGTTCCAATAATTCTTGGGTAACTTTTACGTCTATAACAGGTTCTCCAATGCTTTTTAACAACACAAAATTGACATTACCATGTGAATTTTTCTTATCAAATTTCAATAAGGTCAAAATGGTTTCTATATCCTTTCTTTCAAAAGTTATTTTTTTGTATCTACCAAGAAAAGTAGCCTTGATATCTTCCAAAGCAATTTTACTCAGCCCAGTTAATTTAAAAGAAAGGAACCCCTCCAATATCATCCCGATGGCAATAGCCTCACCATGTAATAGAAGTTCGTGTTCTTCACTTTCCAAAAAATAGGACTCTACGGCATGACCAAGGGTATGCCCGTAGTTTAATATTTTTCTAAGATGCTGCTCAGTAGGGTCCTGTTGTACTACTGCATTTTTAATGGACACCGAGGTTAAGACATGCTGATCCAAATTATCAAAACTTGTAATTCCTTTCAGTTTTTCCCAATAACTGGCATCCCTGATTAGTCCGTGTTTCAGCATTTCCGCATATCCACTATTCAACTGCCGTTGGTCCAGAGTATTCAAAAAGTAGGTATCTACCACTACTATCTGTGGTTGATTTATAACCCCTACCTGATTCTTTAAGGGTCCTAAGTCCACACCAGTTTTTCCACCAACAGAGGCATCAACCATGGACAAGAGGGTAGTGGGGACATTAATGAAATCTATACCTCTTTTAAAACAAGAGGCCACAAACCCCCCAAGATCTGTAACAACACCACCCCCAAGATTGATCAAAGCACTTTTACGGTCCGCATCCAACTCGGACAATACCTCCCAGACTTGAGTGCAGGTTGCAATATTTTTATTAACCTCACCTGCTTCTATTTCGATAATCTCAAAATCGTATTCGCCTTCAATTTTTGACATAAAAATAGGCAAACAGCAATTATGGGTGTTTTCATCTACCAAGACAAAGATTTTGGAATAATTGGATTTGGCCAAATGATTGTTCAGGGCCTCATAAGCCTTCTCATTAAAATGTACAACGTAAGTGGATGTAGTAATAGAATTCATTATTAATCAATTTATGGCAAAATAAACACTATTTTAAATGATAAGAATATAAAATCTATACTTATATTTGAATCCTTAATAAATTCATATAAATGAAGGATATTTTTGAGGATACCGCAACGGCATTTGCACTTAAAACCGACTCAGAATTAGAAAGGGCCTATTTTTTATTTAAATTAATTGCAAATGAACCCTTAGTTAAAATTGGTACTGCCGTGACCAACTTTGCCCTAAAGGCACATTTACCTGTTGAAAAACTTATAAGAGCAACTGTTTTTGATCATTTCTGCGGTGGCGTCAATGAGGATGAATGTTTGGTGGTTGCTGACAAAATGTTCGCCAAGGGGGTTAGTACAATTTTGGATTATTCGGTAGAAGGCAAGGAAATTGAAAATCAATTGGATTCCTGCTATGAAAAGGCCATGAAAACTCTGGATTTTGTTAAAGAGAATCCAGCAATACCCTTTATCGTTTTTAAACCCACTGGATTTGGACGATTTAAACTTTATCAAAAAATTACCGAGGGAGAAAAACTTACTACTGAAGAAAAGGAGGAATGGCAACGTGTAATAAATAGATACGATAAGGTTTGCAAAAAGGCGCATGACTTGGAAGTATCTATTTTAATCGACGCCGAAGAAAGCTGGACACAGGGAGCAGCGGATGATTTAGCGGAAGAAATGATGCGGAAATACAATGGAAAGAAAGCCATTGTATTTAACACATTGCAAACTTACAGATGGGACCGGCTGGATTATTTAAAAAGACTCCATAAAGATGCGGCAAAAGGCAATTATTTAGTAGGAATGAAAGTGGTTCGAGGAGCCTATATGGAAAAAGAAAACGATAGAGCGGAGGAAAAAGGCTATCCATCACCAATTTGTCCATCCAAAAAAGCTACCGACGACAATTTTGATGCTGTTGTTTCTTATATGGTAGATAATTTAAATACCATTTCGCTTTTTGCTGGAACACATAATGAATTGAGCAGCTATCGTTTAATGGAACAAATAGCAGCCAAGAATATTGAACACAATGACCCTCGAATTTGGTTCGGACAATTATACGGCATGAGTGACCATATCTCCTTCAACTTGGCTAAAGAGGGCTACAATGCGGCCAAATACTTGCCTTTTGGACCTGTAAAGGACGTTATGCCTTATTTAATACGAAGAGCGGAAGAGAACACTTCGGTTGCGGGCCAGACCAGTAGGGAGCTTACACTCTTAAAAAAAGAAAGAAAGAGGAGGGAAATCTAATAGGAAATACTTTCTATAACGGCCTTCTCCAAACAATTTTTCACTTTTAATGTGGCTGCCTTATCTTTTACCATCCCTTCAATAAAATAAGTTTTACAGGGACCGGCCTTGGTTTCACTATTGCCAAAGTCAACTTCTCCATTATGTAAAAAATCATTGATATCGGTACTGTCCAATTCTTTATTCATCAGAAGCGCGTTTACGCCATCGGCATAGGTAATTTGTTTGGATCTAATATCCTTGAGTGTCCTACAATTCGGAAAATAGCAGAATTCTGTTCCCGTTTCCTCAGATTTCTTCTTCAAAAAAATAGTCAAAAAAACCAAGCCAATAGATAATCCAAAAAGAAAGAAGCCCAAACGCTTTAAAAATGCCATAAATTAAAAAATAAGAAAATTAATGTCACTGTAAGAAAGGTCGAACCACTCTCCAACAGATTTATTGGTTAAAATACCGTGGTATAGATAAAGTCCGTTCCGGAGACCTTTATCAAATCGCAATGCATTTTCGAATCCCCCGTCTTCTCCAATTTTTAATAAATAAGGAGTAAAAATATTGCTTATGGAAATAGAGGCCGTTTTTGGATATCTAGACGGAATATTGGGCACCCCATAGTGAAGTACTCCATTTTTAATCTTTATAGGTTTGTCATGGGTTGTGATTTCACTAGATTCAAAACAGCCGCCCATATCAATACTGACATCAATAATTACAGCCCCTTTCTTCATTTGCTCCACCATAGTATTCGTTACCACAACAGGGGAACGATCTTTACCTCTTGTAGCTCCAATGGCCACATCACAACGTTTTAACGCTTTCAGTAAGTTTTTGGGCTGTATGGTAGAAGTATATACAGTTTGTCTTAAATTGGTCTGGATGCTGCGTAATTTAGTAATTGAATTATCAAAAACCTTTACATTGGCTCCTAGGCCAATTGCAGATCTTGCCGCAAACTCGCCCACAGTTCCTGCACCAATAATAACCACCTCAACCGGTGGAACGCCGCTAATATTTCCAAACATTAGGCCATTCCCTTTATTAGTGGCCGCCATTATTTCAGAGGCGATCAATACAGAAGAAATTCCGGCAATTTCACTTAACGAACGCACGGCAGGATATTTACCGTCATCGTCCCTAATATACTCGAAGGCAATAGCTGTAATTCTCTTTTTAGCCAATTCCTCAAAATACTTCTTACTTTGGGTTTTGATCTGCAGGGCAGATATGATCGTAGATTGTGGATTTATCATCTGAACCTCCTGAATTGTAGGGGGTTCTACCTTTAAAATTATAGGGCAGGCAAAGACTTTCTTGGTATCCCTGGTAATTTCAGCTCCAGCTTTGGTAAATTCCAAATCTGAATAATTGGCACCATCGCCCGCTCCAGATTCTATAAGTATCCTATGTCCGTTGGCTGTAATTGCATTTACTGCATCCGGGGTAAGACAAATGCGTTTTTCTTGATATTGATTTTCTCTTGGAATCCCTATAAAAAGCTCTCCTTTTTGCCTTAAGATTTCTAAAGTCTCTTCTTGAGGCAGTAATTGCTGCTTACTAAACGGTGAGGAATGTTGGCTCATATGTTGTAAATCTGTTAGATATATTCCGATTCGTATTAGAACTACCCAAAATCAAAATTACGATATTTTTTCTTTTGCCATTTCTTCTTTTTGAAGGCCCTCTTTTTCCTTGGTCTCCTTTTCCTTATAAGCTTTCAATTCTCGGTCCATGGCCTCCAAATCAATTCCAAGAACATGCTTGTCAAATAACTTTAAACGAATGAAGTAAACAAAGGGTATAATCACCGTCATTATAGGTAGCAGCCAAAAAATTTCTACCTCATCTATAAACCGATCCTCGTAAATTAAGGAGACAATCTGAAAAGTAAACATGGATATGGGGATTAATAATACATGATACCACCAATGTTTACAGGTAAAAAACCACAGGACCAAAAGCAGCAGGGGTACAAATTTGGCCATAAACAACCACATAGTAGTAGTAATACTTAATTGGTATTGACTTTCATAAATAAAAAAATAGAGATCCAATGTACTACCTGAAGGGAAAAATTTATAGGAATAAAATATTAGTGGGGTCAACGCAATAATAACTGCTACTAAACTACCAATTAGAATACTTCTCGATTTCTTTTTCTTCGCGCTTTGGTCGAGATTTTGAAATAGTTTAAACATGTTTGTTATGGGGGGTAATAGTTTTGCTAATATGATAACAAAAAAAAAGGGCTTCTAGTATATAGAAACCCTTCTAAATTTAAAATTTGTCCCGTCCTGAAATAGTGATACACTAAAAACTTAGTGTAATGAAAACATCAGAAAATGTGGGGTATACCAGGCGTACCCAAAAAGATTACTCCATTTCTTTTAAGCTTCAATTAGTTGAAGAAATTGAGCAAGGACTTCTTACCAAAGCTCAAGCAAAGGCCAAATATGGTATTCAAGGAGACTCAACGGTGACCAAATGGCTGAAGAAATATGGTAACTTTGATTGGGAACATCGACCTTATTATGCTATGGCCAAAACACCTGAACAAAAAATACTTGAGTTAGAAGCAAAGGTAAGATTGCTCGAGAAACAGAAAGCTCGGGCAGAACACCTTGCCGAGCGAGCGGACAAGAAGGCTATCATCTTCGATATGCTCGTTGATATGGCAGAAAAAGAGTATGACATCCAAATCAGAAAAAATTACACACCCGGGTTATCGACCACTACAAAGAAAAATACAAAGAAACGTTAGTTTCTACCTGTGATTTACTCGGGGCGAACAGACAGGTTTACTACAGATCGATCAAATCAAGGGCCCACAAGCAATCTATTGCCCAAAAGGTTATAGTACTGGTGCGTAATATACGCGGGCTCATGCCTAAATTAGGTACAAGAAAGTTATACTACCTACTCAAGGAGGAACTCTCGATTCTAAATATAGGCAGGGATAAACTCTTTAGGATATTACGGGCCAACCATATGTTGATAAAACCAAAGCGGAGCTATCACATTACAACAGACTCCCATCACCGTTTTAGAAAACACAAGAACCTTGTCACAAATGTTGAAATAGAAAGGCCGGAAGCCATCTGGGTCAGTGATATAACTTATATAGGAAATAGAACCAACCCATCCTACCTGGCCTTGATCACAGATGCGTATTCAAAGAAAATAGTGGGCTATAACGTATCTAGCTCCTTAGGTCTAGAAGGTTCGCTGAAAGCCTTGGAAATGGCATTTACAAACAGGGTTCATAAAAACCGACTATTGATACACCATTCCGACAGGGGATTGCAATATTGCAGCAATGAATATCAACAACTCTTGAAAAACAACAATATAAGGTCAAGTATGACTGAAAAATACGACCCATACGAAAATGCCATCGCCGAAAGGGTCAACGGAATATTGAAACAAGAATTTGGAGTGGCAAAAAATATAAAGAACATAAAATTGAAAAAAGCACTGATTAAGAATGCCATAGAAATCTATAATGATCAAAGACCGCATTTATCCAACCATATGCTCACGCCAATACAAATGCACGCACAAAACAAATTGAAAAGAAAACAGTACAAATCAAAAAAGCTGAACAATGTTATCATTGTTCAGCCTTAATATTTAAATTTAATCCTTCAATAATCTGTATCGATTATTTAGGATGAGACAATTATATTTTAACCGTTTTTAGGTACTCTTATCTTCAATTTATCGATACCGTTCGCAGGTACTTTTATTTTTAATTTGTCAATATTTTGTTCATACAAGGAATCTTCTTCTGCCGTATTATTGGGGGTACAAGAAAAACTTACTAATGAAATACATGCTGCCATAGCAAAGCCTAGGGAAATTTTCTTAATGTTCATGGTTTTTTATAGGATTTAAGTTCGATAAAGGGTTTAATGTAAAACAAAAATAGAAAAAAAAACCACACAGCATGCATTACATCGATGAAATGTGACATTTTAGCAGAATAGATAAACACTTCGTCGATTATTGCGATTTTGGAGTCGCAACCTAAGTGAATGGAGGATAAAAAACAATTATTCTTAATTTAGGATTAAACGGTTTTAAATTCTCTAGGAAGTGGCAACTATAAAATAGTAAGTCGCCTTGTTTTTTCATCCAAAATTTCAATTTTGATTTCCGTTCTTGTTTCTGGAAGAATTCCTTTTATTTTTTCGGGCCATTCCATAAAAATCCAAGTATCGGTACTTAAATAGTCCTCTATTCCAAGGTCCCATGCTTCCGATTCATCTTCCAATCGATAAAAATCAAAATGATACCCTAGGAGCTCTCCATTTATTCTTTGATACTCGTTTACAATACCAAAAGTAGGGCTGCTAGTAGAGCCAATGCCTTCCAATTCTTTAACCAATGCTTTTATTAGCGTAGTTTTCCCTGCGCCCATTTCTCCATAAAAGCAGAGTATTTTTGAAGGAACATTGTCAATTAACTGTTTTGCAACATATGATATTTGCGAAATTGTGTAGGGGATAATCATCTTAGAAAAATTAAAATATGCGCAATTTAAATCCAATTCCCGACTTATTAAAACTCACTTTAAAGGTCCAACCATTTTGAACGGGATCATCGTGGTTCCAGCACAACAAAAGGAAGAATCATCTCTTCCATGGAAACCCCTCCGTGTTGATAGGTATTCCGGTAATAATTAACATAATGGTTATAGTTGTTGGGATAGGCAAAAAACAGGTCGTTTTTTGCAAAAATATAAGAACTACTCACATTTATATTCGGTAGGAATATTTTTTTTGGGTCTTTTGCCTCCAACACATCCTTCCGCTCATAAGTAAGGCTCCGTCCTGTTTTGTAGCGCAGGTTTAGACTTGTTTCCTTATCACCGATAACCTTGGAAGGTTGCTTAACATTTATGGTGCCATGGTCTGTAGTAATGATCAATTTTAAACCAAGACCTTGTGCCTGCTGTATTATTTCCAATAAAGGTGAATTCTTAAACCAACTCTGTGCCAAAGAGCGGTATGCCTTATCATTAGCGGCCAATTCCTTTACTACCTCCATTTCTGTTTTGGAATGGGACAACATATCTACAAAGTTGTACACTATCACCGTAAGGTCATTATCCTTCTGAGACCTAAAGTTTTGGGATAGGTGTTTGCCCTGTTTTAGGCTGCTTATTTTATGGTATTCCCACTTTAAATCCAGCCCTAATCTTTTTAACTGAGCTTCTAAAAATTCCGCTTCAAAAAGATTCTTGCCTCCTTCCTCTGTGTCATTTCTCCACCATTGGGGATATTTTTTCTCCATATCTAAAGGAGTAAGCCCGGAGAATATAGAATTCCTTGCATATTGGGTAGCAGTAGGTAAAATACTGAAGTATGGGACTTCCTTGCGTTTTCTATAAAAGGAATTTAAAGTATCTTCAAAAGACAACCATTGATCATATCGCAAATTATCAATGACCACCACCAATGTTTTGTTATCCTTTAGTTCGGGTTTAATTAATTGTCCAAATAGGGTGTGAGACATAACGGGGCCGTCTTTATCGCTAAACCAATTGGCATAATTTTTTTCCACAAACTTCCCAAACTGCTGGTTAGCTTCCGTTTTTTGGGACTCTAAAATCTCGAACATCCCAGAATCCTCTATTTCCTCCAATCGCAATTCCCAATAAATAAGTTTTTTATATAGTTCTGCCCATTCTTCATAGCTATTGACCATCGCCAATTCCATTGCAATTTTCCTGAATTCCTGCTGATAGTTTGCCGTCGTTTTTTCGGATACTAGCCTAGAATGGTCCAAATTCTTTTTCAATGATAAAAGAATTTGATTAGGGTTAACCGGCTTTATTAAATAATCGGCTATTTTAGAACCTATGGCCTCTTCCATAATTAACTCTTCCTCACTTTTGGTAATCATTACTACCGGAAGGGAATTATTGATCACCTTTATTTCGCTCAATGTTTCCAAACCTGAGATACCAGGCATATTTTCATCCAAAAAAACAATATCTACATGTGTTACTTTTAATTCATCCAGCGCCTCCCTACCACTTAGACAGGTTATGACCTTATAATTTTTGCCTTCTAAAAATAAGATATGTGGTTTTAATAAATCTATTTCATCATCTACCCAAAGTATTGTTATCTTGTTCATTTAGTCCTTATATTTGCCTGCGTAAAGAATTCTGGTTTTGATAAAATCAAATAAGCTTAAAATTTTCAATGATCCAATTTACGGATTTATCGGAATACCCAATGCACTAATCTTTAATCTAATCGCGGAGCCCTATTTTCAACGGTTGCGGAGAATCTCCCAAATGGGGTTGTCCTACCTCGTTTATCCGGGCGCCCACCATACGCGTTTCCATCATGCAGTAGGAAGTATGTACCTAATGCAACAGGCCATTAACGTATTACGGTTTAAGTCCATCGAAATTACAAAAGAGGAAGAGGATGGACTACTATGTGCCATATTATTACATGATATTGGACACGGACCTTTTTCACATGCTATGGAACACAGTATCGTGGAGGGAGTAAATCATGAACATATATCTTTATTGTTCATGGAAGCCCTAAACCAAAAATACAAGGGTCAACTAACTATTGCCATCGCCATCTTTAAAGGTCAATATCCTAAAAAATTCTTAAACCAATTAGTCTCCAGTCAGTTGGATATGGATAGGATGGACTATTTAAAGAGGGACAGTTTCTATACCGGTGTGGCAGAGGGAAATATTAATTCGGAAAGACTACTCACCATGTTGAATGTTGTTAACGGGGAACTAGTCATTGAAGAGAAGGGAATATACTCGGTTGAAAAATTTTTAATGGCAAGACGTTTTATGTATTGGCAAGTTTATTTGCATAAAACAGGCCTGGTGGCCGAACAACTTTTGATTAAGATCTTACAAAGAGCCAAGGAATTGTTGGCCAAGGGTGAAAAAATAGAATTTAACGGTGCCTTAAAGTTCTTTATGGAAAACAAAATACCTAAAGGAGATTTTTCACAGGATAAGTTAGATTTATTTGCCCAATTAGATGATGTTGATATTTTAGCCGCCATTAAGAATTGGCAGAACCATGCTGATTTTGTCTTATCCAGACTATGTAAGATGATCCTAGAACGTAGGTTATTGCACGTTAAACTAAAGAATAAACCTATTAATGAGGCTAAGCTGAAGAAACACTTTTTAAATTTCAAAAATCAACATCAGTTATCCGATGAAGAAACGGCATATTTTGTGTTTTCTGGGGAGATACAAAACCAGGCCTATAACTCAGAAAGTCAGAATATAAACATTCTGCATGGAAACGGTAAAATTGTCGATGTTGCCAAGGCGTCCGATCAACAATATTTGAAAACGCTTTCCAAGACCGTAACCAAATATTATATGTGCTATCCTAAAGTTTCCGTTTAACTATTTTTCTTACTTTTGTCCACATGATATTTACAGCAAGCCAAATCGCGGGTATTTTAGAAGGAGACGTGGAGGGGAATCCAGAAATAGCTGTTCACAAATTATCGAAGATAGAGGAAGGCGAAAAAGGAGCACTCACTTTTCTTGCCAATCCCAAATACACTTCATATATCTATACTACAAAAGCCTCCATAACAATTGTAAACAGAGACTTTGTACCAGACCATCATTTAGAAACCACCTTAATCAAAGTGGATGATGCCTACAAATCATTTTCAAAATTATTGGAATATTACAATCAGGTAAAAAATAACAAGGTTGGGATAGAGGAACCGGTATTTAAGTCGGAATCTGCAAGCTACGGCAAGGACTTTTATTTAGGTGCCTTCGCCTATTTGGGCAATAATGTAATAATCGGGGATAATGTTAAAATCTATCCCAATGTTTATATAGGTGATAATGTTACCATTGGCAATGGAGTAGTCATTTTTGCAGGGGCCAAAATTTATTCGGAAACCCGTATTGGCAACAATTGTGTTGTCCATAGCGGAGTTGTTATAGGAGCTGATGGCTTTGGATTTGCACCCACTGAAAATGGTGAATATATTACGATTCCCCAGACAGGCAACGTAATTATTGAAGACAATGTTGATATTGGGGCAGGCACTACAATTGACAGAGCCACCCTGGGTTCTACCATCTTAAGAAGAGGCGTAAAGTTGGATAACCAAATTCAAATTGCGCACAATGTGGAAATTGGGGAACATACCGTGATTGCCGCCCAAACAGGAATAGCGGGATCTACAAAAATTGGAAAATATTGTAAAATAGGAGGTCAAGTAGGGATTGTTGGACATATAGTAATAGGAGATCGAGTGAAAATTCAGGCACAATCCGGTATTGGTAGAAATGTTAAGGATGATGAGATTTTGCAAGGTTCCCCGGCTTTGAATTATGGGGATTACAATAAATCTTACGTACATTTTAAAAATCTACCAAAGATAATTAATAGACTAGAACACATTGAAAAAAAGGATTGACTGTGAGTAACACAACTACAAAACAAAGGACAATTGCAAATGAAATTACCCTCAAGGGTGTTGGTTTGCATACAGGGGAAAATGTAACATTGAAATTTGTTCCCGCCCCTGAAAATTTTGGTTATGCTTTTAAGCGTGTAGACCTTGAAGGGGAACCCATAATAGAGGCTGACGCTAATTATGTGGTAAATACCCAACGCGGAACCAACTTGGAAAAACGAGGAGTGAAAATTCAAACTTCAGAACATGTTCTTGCCGCCTTGGTGGGATTGGAAATAGACAATGTTCTAATAGAGTTGAATGCTCCGGAACCACCAATAATGGACGGTTCCTCCAAATATTTTGTAGAAGCTCTAGAGCAGGCAGGAATCGTTGAGCAAAATGCTTTTCGGGATGAGTTTGTGATAAAGGATGTCATCTCCTATAGAGATGAGGAAACAGGCAGTGAGATTACTATTATCCCAGCGGACAACTACCAGGTAACCACCATGGTCGATTTTGGGACAAAAGTACTGGGTACGCAAAATGCCACTTTAGAAAATTTAAGTGAGTTTAAGTCGGAAATAGCGGATGCAAGAACTTTTAGTTTTTTGCATGAGTTGGAAATGTTGCTCGAAAACGGATTAATTAAAGGTGGTGATCTTAATAACGCTATTGTTTATGTAGATAAGGAAATTTCCGATTCTACTATGAAAAAGTTGGAAAAGGCCTTTAATAAGAAGAAATTATCGGTAAAGCCTAATGGTATATTGGATAACTTAACCCTGCATCAGCCCAACGAGGCAGCCAGACATAAGTTATTGGACGTTATTGGTGACCTTGCACTTACCGGAACTCGTATAAGGGGTAAAGTAATTGCCAATAAACCAGGTCATTTTGTGAATACACAGTTCGCCAAAAAATTGTCCAAAATCATTAAAATGGAAAAGAGAAATCACGTTCCACAATATGATTTAAACAAGCCGCCTTTGATGGATATTCATCAAATCATGGATATGTTGCCCCACAGACCACCTTTCTTGCTTTTGGATAGAATTTTGGAACTGTCGGACGAACACGTGGTGGGCATGAAGAATGTTACCATGAACGAGCCATTTTTTGTAGGGCATTTCCCAGGAGCTCCAGTAATGCCTGGAGTGCTTCAGGTAGAAGCCATGGCCCAAACAGGTGGTATTTTGGTCCTAAGTACTGTTCCAGATCCCGAGAATTACCTAACGCTTTTCATGAAGATCGATAATGTGAAGTTTAAACAAAAGGTATTGCCCGGTGACACCTTAATTTTTCATTGTAGTTTAATAACTCCTATAAGAAGGGGTATATGTCATATGCAGGCCTATGCCTATGCCAATAGCAAATTGGTTTGCGAAGCTGAAATGATGGCCCAAATAGTCAAAAAAAATAAAGGATGAATCAACCACTAGCCTACATTCACCCTGGAGCTAAAATTGCCAAAAATGTTGTAGTAGAACCTTTTACAACAATTCATAATAATGTAATCATAGGAGATGGTACGTATATCGGTTCCAACGTCACCATTATGGAAGGTGCACGTATCGGAAAAAACTGTAACATTTTTCCTGGCGCTGTTATTTCTGCACCTCCCCAAGATTTAAAATATGATGGAGAGGAAACCACAGTTGTCATAGGGAACAATACTACCATTAGAGAATGTGCCACAATACATAAGGGTACATCGGATAGAATGAAGACCGTAATCGGTGACAATTGTTTAATAATGGCTTATTGTCATATAGCGCATGATTGCCTTGTAGGTAACAACTGTATTTTTTCCAACAACTCCACTTTGGCTGGACATGTAACCATTGGAGACAATGTAATCTTGGCCGGATTGGTAGCTGTACATCAATTTGTGTCCATAGGAAGACACGCCTTTGTAACGGGAGGTTCTCTGGTGAGGAAAGATGTCCCCCCTTTTGTAAAGGCGGCACGGGAGCCCTTATCTTATGTTGGGATTAATTCCGTTGGATTAAGAAGAAGGCATTTTGATTCCGATAAAATCAGGGAAATTCAAAATATTTACAGAATACTATATCAAAAGAATTACAACAATACCCAAGCAGTTCAGATTATTGAAGCCGAAATGGAGGCTACTCCGGAAAGGGATGAAATTTTACAATTTATAAGAGATTCACAAAGAGGAATCATGAAAGGTTATTTTAGTACAAATTAAAATTATATGGCATCAACATCAGATATTAGAAAAGGATTGTGCATTAGGTACAATAACGACATTTATAAAATAATCGAGTTTCTTCATGTGAAACCTGGAAAAGGCCCTGCTTTTGTAAGGACAAAACTTAAAAGTGTAAGTAGTGGAAAAGTGTTGGACAATACATTTTCCGGTGGCTCAAAGATTGAGGATGTACGGGTAGAAACCCGCTCTTATCAATTTTTATATGCGGAAGGAGAAACCTACCACTTTATGAATACGGATGATTACAACCAAATAACCCTACAGGAGAGTTCCTTGGATTCCGCCAATTTATTAAAGGAAGGAGAAGTAGTAACTATCCTTTTCAATACAGAGGATAGCATGCCGCTTTCCGTAGATATGCCTGCCAGTGTTGTTTTGGAAGTCACCTATGCGGAACCTGGAGTTAAGGGCAATACCGCCACCAATGCAACCAAGCCTGCCAAAGTGGAAACAGGAGCCACCGTCAATGTCCCACTTTTCATCAACGAGGGCGATAAAATAAAAATTGATACGGAAAAAGGCGCGTATATGGAGCGTGTTAAAGAATAGTGTAGTTTGTACGAGGCTTTTCGGACCATTGGCAATATAGAACCTAACAATTATGAAATTTCCATCCCCTTATTCACTTAACCAGATTGCTACCATAATCAACGCTGAATATGTAGGGCATGAAGATTTTCCAGTGTTGGGCATGAACGAAATCCATGTAGTGGAAAAAGGTGATATCGTTTTTGTTGATCATCCCAAATACTACGATAAGGCCCTTAACTGTGCGGCATCAATAGTTTTGATCAACAAAAAGGTCGATTGCCCTGAGGGAAAGGCTTTATTGATTTCAGACGATCCGTTTAGGGATTTTAATATACTGACGCTCTTTTTTAAACCCTTTATACAAGCCGAAAATAGAATCTCCACGCTGGCCAAAATTGGCAAGAACACCGTTATTCAACCCAATTGTTTTATTGGAAACAATGTGGTTATTGGCGATAACTGTCTTATACATTCCAACGTATCCATATACGATAACTGTATAATTGGAAACAATGTTACCATTCATGCGGGATCTGTTTTGGGATCGGACGCCTTTTATTACAAGAAAAGACCAGAAGGATTTGATAAACTAATTTCTGGCGGCAGGGTAGTAATTCAGGATAACGTGGACATAGGTGCACTTTGTACTGTGGACAGAGGCGTAACAGGGGATACGCTAATTAAAAAGGGCACAAAATTAGACAATCAGGTGCAAGTAGGCCACGATACGGTAATTGGTGAGATGTGCTTAATAGCATCCCAAACCGGTATTGCTGGTTGTGTAATAATTGAGGATGAGGTTACTATATGGGGACAGGTTGGTGTAACAAGTGCTGCTACGATTGGAAAAAAAGCAGTTATAAGCGCACAATCGGGAGTTTCAAAATCCTTGGAAGGGGGAAAAAGTTATTTTGGGAGCCCAGCAGAGGAATTTAGGGAAAAATTAAAACAGTTGGCTTATATAAAGCAAATCCCTATAATTTTAAATAGATTAGAAAATAAATATGCAGAAGAATAGTTTAGAATTCCTTTTCAAAACTTTATTTTTGCAACAATTCAATAAACCAAATATATAATGAGCGTTTTAGTAAATAAAGATTCCAAAATTATTGTTCAAGGGTTTACAGGCAGTGAAGGCACATTTCATGCTGAACAGATGATCGAATACGGCACCAATGTAGTTGGTGGTGTAACTCCAGGTAAAGGTGGACAAGAGCATTTGGGAAGACCTGTGTTTAACACAGTTGAAGAAGCTGTACAAAAAGTTGGTGCCGATACCACCATCATTTTTGTTCCACCAGCTTTTGCTGCAGACGCAATAATGGAAGCTGCTAGCGCTGGAATAAAAGTGATAATAACAATTACGGAAGGGATTCCTGTTGCCGATATGGTGAAGGTCTATGACTACATAAAGCATATGGACTGTAGATTGGTTGGACCTAACTGTCCAGGAGTAATCACCCCAGGGGAAGCAAAAGTAGGTATTATGCCAGGTTTTGTCTTTAAAAAGGGGCATGTAGGAATTGTTTCAAAATCAGGAACTTTAACCTATGAGGCAGCTGACCAAGTAGTACGTCAAGGTCTTGGAATTACAACCGCTATAGGAATAGGGGGGGATCCAATAATTGGTACCACCACTAAAGAAGCTGTAGAATTATTGATCAACGACCCAGATACAAATTGTGTGGTTATGATAGGTGAGATTGGTGGCCAGTTGGAAGCCGATGCTGCACAATGGTATAAAGCCAGTGGAAGCAAAAAACCCATCGTTGGCTTTATCGCTGGTGAAACCGCTCCTGCAGGTAGAACCATGGGGCATGCCGGTGCTATAGTAGGAGGTAGTGATGATACTGCTCAAGCAAAGAAACGAATTATGAAAGAATGCGGTATCCACGTTGTTGATTCGCCTGCTGAAATTGGCTTAAAAGTAAAACAAGTCTTGGGATAACCCATTTTTTATAAAATTAGATTCCGTTTATACTGTACTACCGATCACTTCGGAATTATTCAGGATAGACGGGATTTTTTTTGCCTAAAATCGTTAAAATATCTAAAAATTTTAATGGCATTGTGGGCAAAAATTTTAAAACAGATAAAACATAACCTATATTTGATTATCAACTAAGAAACTAAAGACAGATGAAGTTACTAGAAGGAAAAAACGCAATAATCACTGGAGCAAGTAGAGGTATAGGAACAGGAATAGCAAAGGTTTTTGCCGAGCACGGTGCAAATGTTGCATTTACGTATAGTTCCAGTGAAGCGCCAGCCTTAGCCTTGGAGAAAGAGTTGAGCGCCTATGGCATTAAAGCTAAAGCCTATAAGAGCAACGCCGCCAGTTTTGCAGATTCTGAAAAATTGGTATCCGACGTTTTGGAAGATTTTGGGGGTGTCATCGATATTTTAATCAACAATGCCGGTATTACCAAGGATAATCTACTAATGAGAATGGTTGAAGATGATTTTGATGCTGTTATAGAAATCAATTTAAAATCGGTATTCAATATGACTAAGGCCGTTCAGCGTACCATGCTTAAACAAAGAAAGGGCTCTATAATAAACATGAGTAGTGTCGTAGGAGTAAAGGGTAACGCAGGACAATCCAATTATGCTGCTTCCAAAGCTGGAATGATCGGATTTACCAAATCTATTGCCCTAGAACTAGGCTCCAGAAATATAAGATGTAATGCCATTGCACCCGGATTTATTGAGACCGAAATGACCGATAAGTTGGATGAAAAAGTAGTACAGGGATGGAGAGACGGTATTCCGTTAAAAAGAGGAGGTCAGCCAGAAGATGTTGCCAATGCATGCTTGTTTTTGGCTTCTGACCTTTCTGCCTATATAACAGGACAAGTTTTAAATGTTGATGGCGGAATGCTTACCTAAGATTAGTTGATCAGATAGGGCGTAACAAGGCTTGGTCTTAAATATTTATTTGGTAATGGTGGCAAAGTGCCATAATCTATACCATAGATATGGGATTCCTAATCGCCCTCCAATCTTCTATCAGCTAACAAGTTCCAATGACAAAATATGATGCAAATACAAACAGTACTTTATATATTGCTCGCAGCCCTTGTGGCATTGGCACTTGTACTGTTTCAATATTATTATAAAAACAAAAGGAAGGGAAAACTTCAAGTAGTCCTTTCCTTTTTTCGATTTTTGTCCATATTTGGTACCTTGTTGCTTATTGTAAATCCAAAATTTGTTAAGAAAGAATATTCTTTGGAAAAAGCAAATTTGGTACTGTTGACAGATAATTCAACTTCAATTACTACCCAAGACAAATCGCAAGTGAGTGCCAACCTGACCTCGCTAAAAAACAATGATTTCTTGTCCGAAAGGTTCAATATAGTAAACTATAATTTTGGGGCAGACCTTTCATTAACAAATGTTCTTAGCCTTACCGAAAAAAGCACCGATATTTCAAAAGCCTTGTCAGGTCTTAATGAAATATATTCAGGTTCCAATTCTGCCATAGTCCTTTTTTCTGATGGGAATCAAACCATAGGAGAAGATTATGAATTTTATGGAAAAAGACAACGCTTCCCTATTTACCCTATTGTTTTGGGCGACACTACCAAGTATGATGACCTCCTAATACACCAGGTAAATACGAATAAATATGCCTTTTTAAAGAATAAATTCCCAATAGAAGTTTTTATTTCCTACGATGGTCAGGAAGATATTAGCTCAGAATTGCAAATCCTTATCGATGGCAAATTGACTTATAAAGAAAAGGTTTCCCTTTCCTCTTTGTCCAACACTAAAATTATTAGCACACAATTAGAAGCTAGCACAGTTGGTGTAAAAAATATTAAGGTGGTTATAGCTCCATTGCCCAATGAAAAAAATAAGGTGAACAATGAAAAATTATTGGCCTTGGAAGTTCTAGACGAAAAAACAAATGTAGTTATTGTTTCCAGTATTCTCCACCCAGACATTGGAGCACTTAAAAAAGCCATTGAGAGCAATGAACAAAGGTTGGTGTCCATCTACAAACCCGATGTTGATTTAAGTAGATTGGAAGAAGTGGACGTATATATTCTCTACCAACCGGATGCTTCTTTTGATAGAATTTACAAACAAATTCAATTGCGAAAATCCAATTCATTTACGATTTTGGGAACCTATGCCGACTTTAATTTTATAAACAGCATTCAAAAGAACTATGTAATTGGAACCGGTTATCCTATTCAGGAAGTTTTCCCTGTCCTAAATAATGTCTTTTCCAAATTTGATATATCCGATTTCTCGTTTGAGGGTTTTCCTCCACTAATAACCAATGCAGGATCCGTAGACGTTTTGGGCATAAGCGCACCTATGCTAAATATGCGGATAAAAGGGGTGGAAATGAACCAAGCTTTAATGACCATTGCTGAGGAAGGTGTATCCAAACATGCAGTATTGAATGGAGAGAATATATGGAAATGGAGACTTCACAGCTACAGAAACGATCAAACTTTTAAGAATTTTGATGCCTTTCTGGGAAAATTGATCCTTTATCTATCAACCTCCAAAGGCAAAAACAGATTTGTATTGGAATATAACCCAATTTACAACAACAGCCGTGAAACAAAAATAAGGGCTACCTATTTTGATGAAGCCTTTTCCTTTGATACCAATGCCTCTATAAATGTAAAAGTCACAGATAAACCTACCAACAAGTCTTTAGAGATTCCTATGTTGTTAAAAGAAGGGTATTACGAGGCTGATCTAAGTAATTTATCCTCGGGAGAATATAATTTCACTGCTACTGTAACTAAGGAAAACCTAAGTAAGTCTGGCAGTTTTTCTATTTTGGACTTTGATGCCGAAAAACAATTCTCTTCCAGTAATTATCAAAAACTCCAGCGACTGGCAAACAATACCAAGGGAAGGTTATATTTTCCTGAGCAAATGGATTCTTTGATAAAGGATTTGGAAGGCGACCTTAACTTCATACCTATTCAAAAAAGCAAACAAATTGTTGTACCTTTGATTGATTTTAAATTTCTTTTGGGTGTAATTATTGCGGCGCTATCGTTGGAGTGGTTTATCAGAAAGTATAATGGATTAACTTAATAAATAATAAATATAATAAATGGACAAATTACCAAAAATTGCATTACCAGTAATATTCGCTGTCATAGTACTAGCCATATTAATCTCAAAATCGGCCATTACCATTGGCTCAGGTGAAGCCGGCGTGTTATATAAAACTTTTTCCGGTGGTGTGGTTACAGACGAACCACCTTTGGGTGAAGGGTTCCACATTGTAGCACCTTGGAACAAGGTTTTTATATATGAGGTCAGGCAACAAGAAGTTTTAGAAAAAATGCAGGTATTGTCATCCAACGGTCTTGAAATTAAGTTGGAAGCTTCAGCTTGGTTTGAGCCTAAAAGAGAATTTATAGGAAAACTGCACCAAGAAAAAGGTACGGAATATATACAACGTGTATTATTGCCTACCATTAGGTCTGCTGCTAGAAGTGTTGTTGGAAGATATACTCCGGAACAACTGTATTCCAGTAAGAGGGATGCCATACAACAAGAAATCTTTGAAGAAACTCAAAAAATTGTTGATGGCCAATACATTCAGCTCAACGAAATTTTGGTTAGGGATGTAACCCTTCCAGCTACCATTAAGGAGGCCATTGAACGTAAACTTAAGCAGGAACAAGAATCTTTGGAGTATGAATTTAGATTGGTCACTGCACAGAAGGAAGCCCAAAAGGTAATCATAGAGGCCCAAGGTAAAGCAGATGCCAATACTATTCTTAGTGCTTCCTTGACCGATAAGATATTGCGGGATAAAGGAATTGATGCCACCATTAAACTAGCAGAGTCCCCTAATTCTAAGGTGATAGTTATTGGTAGTGGGGATACGGGCATGCCTATTATCTTAGGTAATCAATAATAATTTAACAATTTTGGAATAAATTGTTCTGTATAAATTTTCCAAGGTTGAAAAATAGTTTTAATTTTGTCATATCATGAAAAACACAAGGACACATCATCATCATTTCTTCACTTGCAGTCAAGCGAGCTAGGAATGTATTGTTGTATCTAAACTATATTCTAACCCGTTTGAGCAATCAAACGGGTTTTGTATTTAACAACCTGTTAGACTTGTTCAGGCCAAAAACAAAAAATTAAGAAATGAAAAAAATTAGAATTGCTATCCAGAAAAGTGGCCGTTTAAATGAGGACTCACTTCAAATATTAAAAGATTGTGGTATTTCTATTGATAACGGCAAAGACCAGCTAAAAGCCTCCTCTAGAAATTTTCCTTTGGAGGTGTTTTATCTTAGAAATGGGGATATTCCGCAATACTTAAGGGATGGGGTTGTAGATATTGCCATTATTGGTGAAAATGTCCTAATTGAAAAAGGTGATGATATTTCCATTGCTGAGAAACTGGGCTTTTCCAAATGCAAAGTGTCTTTAGCTATTCCTAAATCGGTCAAGTACAATTCTGTTAAAGATTTTGAAGGTAAAAGAATTGCTACTTCGTATCCAAATACCGTAAAAAATTACTTGGCCAGCAAAGGAGTAAAAGCAGATCTTCATATTATCAGCGGTTCTGTGGAAATTGCCCCCAATATTGGTTTGGCTGATGCCATTTGTGATATTGTCTCAAGTGGAAGTACACTGTTCAAGAATAATTTGAAAGAAGTTGAGGTAATGTTGACCAGTGAGGCCGTACTTGCTGTTTCTCCAAAAATTTCCCAGGAAGGAACCGATTTGCTGGAAAATTTAAGATTTAGAATTCAATCCGTTTTACGCGCCAGACAGTCCAAATATGTTCTATTGAACGCTCCAAACAATAAATTGGATGAAATTATCGGTCTGCTGCCGGGTATGAGGAGTCCCACAGTACTGCCCTTGGCAGAAGAAGGATGGAGCTCTGTACATACCGTGATCAACAAGGACAAGTTCTGGGAAGTTATCCAGGAGCTTAAAAAAGCCGGAGCTGAAGGTATATTGGTTTGCCCCATTGAAAAAATGGTGCTATAACACTAAACCATATGGCTACTAAATTTCATATGGAGCTCATTCTAAGAGAGAATATAAATGATATTTTGCCTTTTGTACAAATGCTCAATAACGATAAGATTCCTGTAGAAATTCTTAAAAAAAGATTACAGGATATGCTCAGGGACGGATATCAATGTCTGGGTGCCTATGATAAAGAAGTACTTATTGGCATTTGTGGAATATGGGTTCTAAACAAATTATATGTAGGTAAACATGTTGAACCGGACAATGTCTATGTAGTGCCAGAATTTCGCAGTTCTGGGGTTGGGAAATTAATGATGGATTGGGTATTTAATTATGCGGTAGAGATCGGATGCGATGCCTCTGAGGTAAACTGCTATATAAAAAATGAAAAAGGGGTTCAGTTTTGGAACAATCAAGGTTATAAAGCCATAGGTTACCACATGCAAAAAGTATTATAGTAATGAATAAAATATACGAACCACAGCGAGCAGACTGGAAGGAAGTTTTAAAAAGACCTACCCAAACTATTGCCGATATCGAGGATATGGTGAATGCTGTTTTTATGGAAATAAAGACTGGCGGCGATTCCGTGGTAAGCAACTATACCAAAAAGTTTGATGGAGTGGTTTTACCGGACGCATTTGTATCGCGCTTAGAAATAGAGGAGTCTGAGAAAATGATTTCCAGCGATTTAAAGTCGGCCATTAAACAGGCTAAAAACAATATTGAAATATTTCATAAGGCACAAAAAACGGATAAAGTTTCCGTAGAAACTGCTAGTGGTGTCCAATGCTGGCAAGAAAAACGTCCAATACAAAAAGTAGGATTGTACATTCCAGGAGGTACGGCTCCATTGTTTTCTACTATTTTAATGTTGGCAGTACCGGCGAATATTGCAGGGTGCCAAGAAATTATATTATGTACCCCTCCAAACAAGGAAGGAAAGGTACATCCGGCTATATTATATACGGCCAACCTATGTGGGGTTACCAAAATATTTAAAGTTGGAGGCATTCAGGCCATTGCCAGCATGACCTTTGGAACGGAAACAATTCCTCCCGTCTATAAAATATTTGGACCAGGAAATCAATTTGTGACCGTGGCCAAACAAATAGCCACTAAATACGGCGTGGCCATTGATATGCCCGCAGGACCCAGTGAGCTATTGGTGATGGCAGATGATACAGCCAATGCGGCATTTGTAGCATCAGATCTATTGAGTCAGGCAGAACATGGCGTGGATAGTCAGGTCATTTTGGTATCCACTTCCAAAAATCTGATAGATGCTGTTGAAGCGGAAGTGGCCGAGCAAATTAAAGTTTTACCCAGAAAAGAAATAGCCGAAAAAGCCATCGCCAATAGTAAATTAATCTACGTGGAAAGTCAACAGACAGCTGTAGATCTAATAAATGAATACGGTCCGGAACATTACATTCTATGTGTTAAAAATGAAGAATTTTTCCTAAGACAAACCTATAATGCCGGTTCTGTTTTTATTGGGAATTACACTCCGGAAAGTGCAGGGGATTACGCGTCTGGTACAAATCATACCCTTCCTACCAACGGCTACGCAAAACAGTATAGCGGTGTTAACCTAGATAGTTTTATGAAAAGTATGACTTTTCAAAAAATATCGGAAAAAGGAATTCAGGAAATTGGCAATACCATAGAGTTGATGGCCGAAGCAGAAGGGCTACAGGCCCATAAGAATGCAGTTACCCTGAGATTGAACAGTTTAAAATAATAGAAACTCAGAATTGATATAGCGGAGACAAACACAATTTGGGTACTATGCCGAAAAGTCTACATAGAATGAAAACAAAAATATTCAACATCAATAATATAGTACGGGAGAACGTAAAAGGATTGAGTCCTTATTCCTCTGCAAGGGATGAATATGTTTCGGATGGCTCCAAAATGGTATTTTTGGATGCCAATGAAAACCCTTTTGAATCCGGTGTGAACAGGTATCCAGATCCACATCAAAGACGTTTAAAGGAAGTCTTGGCAGAAAATAAAGGAGTTTCCTCACAACAACTACTTTTAGGCAACGGGAGTGATGAGGTATTGGACCTAATTTTCCGGGCTTTTTGTGAACCCAAAGAAGACAACATTATCTCCTTACCACCAACTTATGGTATGTACAAGGTACTTGCAGGCATAAATAATGTAGAGAATAGAGAAGTATTACTGACAAAGGAATTTGAACCCAATGTACCAGAAATACTCAAAGTAGCGGACCAGAAGAGTAAATTACTTTTTCTATGCTCACCAAATAATCCAACGGGAAATAGCTTCTCTAGCAGTAGTATTAGGGAATTGTTGGAAAATTTCAATGGATTGGTAGTGATCGATGAGGCTTATATCGACTTCTCAAGTGAAGTTAGCTGGATTTCGGAATTAAAAAACTATCCCAATTTAGTTGTAACCCAAACCTTATCCAAAGCCTATGGGATGGCAGGTATTAGATTGGGAACCTGCTATGCTTCGGAAGAAATAATAGGTGTATTGAATAAAATTAAACCTCCATACAATGTTAATGAATTAACGCAGCAAAGAGCCTTAGAGAGGGTTTTGGATGTAAATGCTGTTAATTTGGAGGTAATAGATATTTTAACGGAAAGGGAGTCCCTTTTTAATGTGTTGCGACAAGTAGATTTTGTAGAAAATATATTTCCCACAGACGCAAATTTTATTTTGGCCAAAGTGGATGATGCCACAAAGAGATATAATCAACTCTTAAAAATGGGTATCGTAGTTCGGAACAGAACAACGCAACCCCTTTGTGAAAATACCCTGAGATTTACAGTGGGAACCAAAGAAGAAAATAAGAAATTAATAAGCGCATTGCAAAATATAACAACCATATAATATTATGAGTCCGGATACGAACAAAAATGGTAAAAAAGTTCTATTTATAGATAGGGATGGCACCATTATTAAAGAAACTATAGACGAGCAAATAGACGCTTTTGAAAAAATGGTATTTTACCCCAAGGCATTTACCTTTTTGGGGAAAATAGCAAAGGAGTTGGATTATGAATTGGTAATGATTACCAATCAGGATGGCTTGGGAACCGATATATTTCCTGAAGACACCTTTTGGCCGGTACATAATTTTATAATGAAATCCTTCGAAAACGAAGGGGTTGTTTTTGATAAAGTATTTCTAGATCGAACTTTTCCTCATGAAAATGCCAATACCAGAAAGCCCGGAACAGGTTTGTTAACGGCATATTTTTCGGAAGATTATGATTTGGAAAATTCCTTTGTCATAGGGGATCGATTAACGGATGTTGAATTGGCCAAGAATTTAGGGGCCAAAGGAATTTTCATTAATGACAATACCAATTTAGGCACAGGGGAAATATCCGTCAAAAGAGATGAATTGGATAATTACATCGCCTTGGAAAGCAATGATTGGGAAAAGATATACGAGTTTTTAAAATTGAAAGATCGGGTTTCTGAAATAACACGCAAAACCAATGAAACCGATATTTTTATAAAATTAAATTTAGACGGTACCGGTAAAGGCAATATAAGCACAGGGCTGGATTTCTTTGACCATATGCTAGATCAATTGGCTCGTCATGGTCAAATGGACCTAGAAATCAAGGTAAATGGGGATTTGGAAGTAGACGAGCATCATACCATTGAAGATACGGCCATAGCTTTAGGCGAGGTGTTTCATAAAGCACTGGGCAATAAATTAGGTATAGAAAGATATGGATTTTGTCTGCCTATGGACGACTGTCTGGCACAGGTAGCCATTGATTTTGGCGGACGAAACTGGTTGGTATGGGAAACAGAATTCAACAGGGAAATGATTGGAAAAATGCCAACTGAAATGTTTTATCATTTCTTTAAATCATTCACCGATGGGGCCAAGGCCAACCTAAATATTAAAGCAGAAGGCAATAATGAACACCATAAAATAGAAGCTATTTTTAAGGCATTTGCCAAGGCCATTAAAATGGCCGTGAAGCGCGATGTAGAAAAAATGGTGCTTCCCAGTACCAAAGGGGTTTTATAGGAGTTAAAATAGCTGTCCAAAGGACAAAGAAAAATGAAGATAGTAATTATTGATTACGGGGCCGGGAATATTCAGAGCATTAAATTTGCCTTTCAACGCTTGGGCTTTGAGGCTATATTAAGCCATGACCCAAACGAAATTATGACAGCCGATAAGGTGATTTTTCCAGGGGTAGGAGAGGCAAGCAGTGCCATGAAGAAATTGCGTGAAAGTAAATTGGACCAGATTATTCCTAAGCTAAAACAACCAGTGTTGGGAATTTGCCTGGGAATGCAATTAATGTGTCATTCTTCGGAAGAAGGCGATACCCAAGGCCTTGGCATTTTTGATGTAGATGTGGTCAAGTTCTCCAAAAAGGTCAAAGTTCCACAGATAGGATGGAATGAAATCACCAATTTAAAATCCGTTCTATTCAAAAATATAAAAGAAAAGGAACACATCTATCTAGTACATAGTTTTTATGCCCCTTTATGCAAGGAAACCATTGCTGAAGCTGAATATGAATTAGGATATAGTGCCGCTCTAAAAAAGGATAATTTTTATGGAACTCAATTCCATCCAGAAAAGAGTAGCGAAGTGGGGGAGAAGATTCTTAAAAATTTTATTGATAGTCTCACCAGTTAATACAATATAAACATGAGAATAATACCGGCAATAGATATAATCGAAGGAAAATGTGTACGACTGTCCAAGGGCGATTACAACACCAAAAAAATCTATAATGAACATCCTTTGGAGGTTGCCAAGAAGTTTGAAGCCCATGGTATTGAATACCTGCATTTGGTAGATTTGGATGGTGCCAAATCCAAACATATCGTAAATCATAAAGTGTTGGAAAAGATAGCTTCCAATACCAGCTTAAAAATTGACTTTGGCGGCGGACTTAAAACCGATGAGGATTTAAGGATTGCCTTTGAAAGCGGAGCCAATCAAATCACGGGCGGGAGTATTGCTGTTAAGGACAGGGAAACCTTTATATCTTGGATTAACAAATACAGTCCGGAGAAGATCATACTAGGAGCGGATGCCAAAGATGAAATGGTGGCAGTATCTGGGTGGATGGAAGAATCCAAGGAGGAGCTGATTCCCTTTATCCAAACTTATCAAAAAGAAGGTATTAGAGCTGTTATTTGTACCGACATTAGTAAGGATGGCATGCTGGAAGGTCCTTCATTTGATTTGTACCGTAAAATTTTAGAGGCCTGTGGGCCCCATATATTATTAATTGCAAGTGGAGGTATTTCAACTTTTGAGGAACTCCCCAAATTGGCAGAATTGGGTTGCGAAGGAACCATAATCGGGAAAGCCATTTACGAAAATAGAATTAGTTTAAAACAATTGGAAAAATTTATTCTCGACATCAATTAAAAAAAGCTTGTTGTTGAATTAGTGGAGCTCGCTATTTGTACTTTTAAAACCGTAAAGTGTGGCTATAATTTCCAAAAAATAGAAATAGCAAATGTTAACAAAAAGAATAATCCCTTGTTTGGATATTAAAAATGGCAGAACTGTAAAAGGGATAAATTTTGTGGATTTGCGGGATGCTGGTGATCCAGTTGAACTGGCTGAAATCTATGCGAAGACAGGAGCGGATGAATTGGTCTTTTTAGATATCTCTGCCACAGAAGAACGGAGAAGAACTTTGGCAGATTTAGTACTGCGTGTTGCCGAAAAAGTAAATATTCCCTTTACCGTAGGTGGTGGAATTTCATCCGTAAAGGACGTTGATATATTACTGCATAATGGAGCGGATAAAGTATCTATAAATTCATCCGCCGTCAAAAATCCCCAATTGATCAACGATCTTGTAGCCAAATTTGGTTCCCAATGTATTGTTGTAGCCATAGATGCCAAACAAATTAATGGAGAGTGGATCGTGCATTTAGTAGGAGGGAAGGTTCCTACTGAATTAAATCTTTTCACTTGGGCGAAGGAAGTGGAGGAACGTGGGGCAGGGGAAATTTTGTTTACCTCCATGGACCATGATGGTACAAAGGACGGGTTTGCGAATGAAGCTTTGGCCAGATTATCCACCGAATTGAACATTCCTATAATTGCATCGGGCGGCGCTGGTAATATGCAACATTTTACGGATACATTTGTTGAAGGAAAAGCAGATGCAGCTTTAGCTGCGAGCGTTTTTCATTTTAAGGAAATAGAAATTAAAGACTTAAAGGAAGAGTTAAAAAGAAATAATATTCCCGTTAGACTATAATCAATTTAGACAATAGATCAGCTGAATTAGTGCTAACGCTTCTTATTACAAACCTAAAAATCCAATATGGAATCCAAAATCATGAACATAGACTTCAACAAAAATAGCGACGGCTTAGTCCCTGCAATAGTACAGGATGCGCTTACCAAAAATGTACTTATGCTTGGATATATGAACCAAGAGGCTTATAAAAAAACAAACGAAAGTGGTAAAGTAACCTTCTACAGTCGCACTAAAAACAGATTGTGGACAAAAGGAGAGGAAAGCGGTAATTTTTTAAATCTAGTGGATATTAAACTGGACTGCGATAATGATACCTTGCTAGTGATGGTCCAACCCGTTGGCCCAACCTGTCATAAAGGAACCGATACTTGTTGGGGCGAAGAAAACAAATCCTCCTTCGGGTTTATTTCAGAATTGGAAAATATTATTCAAAATAGAAAAGATCAGGCCGATGGAAAAATTCCAATTCCGGAAGGAGTAAAGCCCAGCTATGTTTCCTCTCTGTTCAAAAGCGGGATTAACAAAGTAGCCCAAAAAGTAGGAGAAGAAGCGGTAGAGGTTGTCATCGAAGCCAAGGATGATAATGATCAACTGTTCAAAGATGAAAGCGCCGATCTACTGTTCCATTATCTAATATTACTTCAGGCAAAGGGGTTTAAACTTCAGGACATCGTTAGTGTTTTGCAGTCGCGCCATTAATTTTTGAATATTTTCAATTAGCCTAAAAATTGTTTAATTTACAACTTGGTATTTTTTTTAAATAAAATTGAATTATCTTCAAAATTCCAACGGTAAATTATTAATACTACTAAGTATATAGGTTATGAAATCAAATAGGAGAGATTTTCTAAGAAAAACATCCATTGCAGGAATGGGTTTGGCTATGGCGCCTGCATGGTCCAATTCCATAACGGACCACAATTTAAATAATATTTCGGCAGCTAAGCCCGGTGCTACCTATATGGGTGGCTTTTCCGCCCCGAAACTGGATACGGTGAGATGTGCGTTTATAGGCGTGGGGTCCCGCGGATCTGGACATGCACAGCAGATTGCCGCCATTGAAGGTACCGAAGTGGTTGCGATCAGTGATCTATACGAAGACTTGGCCGAAAAATCCGCTAAAATATGCACGGAGCATGGTGCGGGAACCCGCCACAAAAAGATAAAGTTGTACACCAATGGTGAAAACGATTGGAAAAAAATGCTGAAAAAGGAAAAGCCCGATGCCGTTTTTGTATGTACCCCATGGGAATTACATGCCCCTATGGCCATTGAGGCCATGAAAAGCGGAGCCCATGTATTTGTAGAGGTGCCACTTGCCCTTACCATGGAGGAAATGTGGGAATTAGTAGATACTTCCGAGAAAACCCAGAAGCATTGTATGATGATGGAGAATGTCAACTACGGAAGGGAAGAACTTCTCTACCTTAACATGTGTAGACAGGGTGTTATTGGGGAATTGCTCCATGGGGAAGCTTCCTACATCCACGAATTAAGAGGTCAGATGAACGAGGTGGAACGTGGCACAGGTTCATGGCGTACCCCGCATTATGCCCATCGCGATGGCAATCTGTATCCTACACACGGGTTGGGACCTGTTGCCCAATATATGAATTTGGCTAGGGGAGAAGATAATTTTAAATTTATTAACTCCTTTTCGTCCCCGGGCAAAGGTCGTAATCTATATGCCGCCAAAAATTTTCCGCCAGACCACAAATGGAACAAGCTGGATTTTAAGGGAGGGGATATCAATACATCCATAGTTAAGACCAACTTGGGCAGAACTATAATGGTACAATGGGACGAAACCAGTCCTAGGCCCTACACCAGACATAATCTGATACAGGGAACAAAAGGCACCTTGACCGGATTCCCGACCAGGATTGCTTTGGAAGGTGGGGTAGAAGGAGGTCCTGATAGCCATCATGAATACGCAGAAGGGGATCAATTACAGAAAATATTTGAGAAATACGAACACCCATTGTACCTACGTTTGGGCGAACTGGCCACCAAAATGGGCGGTCATGGCGGAATGGACTTTATAATGAGGTACCGGATTATTGAGTGTTTAAGAAAAGGGGAACCCTTAGATCAAAATGTATATGAAGGCTGTTATTGGAGTGCAGTAGGGACCTTGAGTGAAGCTTCTGTGGCCCAAAATGGTGCTCCACAGGCATTTCCAGATTTTACTAGGGGCAATTGGAAAACAACAAAACCTTTGGGGATTATCAGCTAAGGCTAATAATTAATAATACATAAAAAGTCATTGCTATAAGTACAACTTAATGATAAGTTTACTTATAGCAATGACTTTTTTAATTATATATAAGAAGGATAGGATTACAAAAAAAATCTAAGGAGTAATTTCAACACCTGCAACCTCTGACTGACTGTCTAATTGGGTTATTAAGTCTTGAGTGCTATTGAACACCTTTTTACTATAGTAACGCCCTCTATCCCAATCCGCAGGATCAGCGGCTTTTATAGCATCCGCAATAATGTCCTGTACCTTTTCCGACAATCCTTCACATTGGCTGCTTTCCAATAACTTAAAGAGTTTTTCATAAGACTCCAAGGCCTTACCTGAATAATATTTTTGATGATCATAATTATTGGCCTTTAATGCACTTTTTGCATGATTTAAGGCATAAGAAGCTGTCGAATAGATTAATTCACAGTCATCCTTGGCCGAAGCAAAGGAAACAATGGATAATGAGAAGAATAAAAGTAGAATTTTTTTCATAAGATTGGGGGTTCAATATTTATCTAAAGAAAACGAAACAATTCTTACAATATTGCTGCCATTCTTAATACTATGACTTTTCCACAGTGAATTAACAGCCCTCTTATCGGTCTAAATATTATGGATCTACCACCACACTATAAACAATTTTTCAATTTTTAAATCTTCAGTTTTAACCCATAGTAAAGGGGAATTCTTATTTTCAGATTTAATTGAAATAGGGCCCAGAACTTCATTGTGTGTCAGCCATGCTACTTCATTATGGGGTACTAAAAGCCATTCCGGCTTGGATGGTAGATAATAGTTAAAGTGTGAAAAATTGGTAGTCATGAATTTTCGGAAAGTTATCCACCTACCGGCGATACAATCAGCATTAAATGGGCCCAGATTCAATTCATTTACCATATATGGAATAAACAATTGAGATTTAAAGCATACTTGATGCTGCAGTGTAGAAATGTCAATATTTAATGCTCGTAAAACGGAAATAGCTTCTGGGGTATTCAACAGTGGAATTTGGTGATTCATAATCCTTTCCTTCTTGGCACAAAAGGAATCACGTTGATTGGGACCTACTATTTGCTGCTCAATAATTGTTGAATCTTCTCGTATAACGTAAAACTTGTACGTTAGCTCGATATGTGTAAACGATTCATTACTAGTGTTTTGAAGTAAAGCATCCAATTCTCCTAAACTAATTTTATTCCTCCTTATTGGAATATTGTGGGCGATAACTTTATATTCATGCGAATGTTGGATCAGTTGCAAAAAGAGGTGTTCTATTTTATGACCGAGCCTCAAATTGGAAGGAATAACCTCGGTTTTTAGATTTTCAAAATCAATTTTTGGAAATACAAACTGCTTCAATCCATCCAATTCCCCTTTCCAGAGTGGCGGGGTATGAAAAAAAGCCTTGTAATATGAGAGGTTTGTATGGTTCAATCGCTACAAATATATGTAAACCGTTAAGTTTTCTTTAAAAAGGAAATGGTCTAGACCAAATTAATTAATTTTATAGTATGGCAATTAATAAAAGAAAAGGGTTTCGATTTTCCAACTATGAAGCTCCTGAACAAACTCCGTTCGAAAAACTTTTTGATATTTTCAAGGAACTAATTACACATACTTCTGGAGATGTGGATGAGGCTTTGGATTGGTTAAGGGAACTGGACAATGAGTACGGGCTTACAGATGAAAATTACACCATTGATGATTTTATAGAAGACCTCAAGGCAAAAGGATTTCTTAAGGACGAACCTAAGGATGGGGATGGTACGGGATCAGGGGACCAAAAAACAGATCTGTCCATAACCGCCAAAATGGAACGGATTATTAGGCAGGCCGCCCTGAATCAAATTTTCGGGAAAATCAAACGAAGTGGTTCTGGCAATCATAAAACTGGATTATCGGGTAGAGGGGATGAACATACTGGAGAATTTAGGGAATATCGATTTGGCGACAGTTTAGAGCGGATTTCCATGACAGAAAGTTTAAAAAATGCACAGGTAAACCATGGAATTGGGAATTTTCATTTAAGCGAAGAGGATTTAGTGGTAGAGGATACCCAATTCAAAGCTCAAATGAGTACTGTACTGATGATCGATATAAGCCATAGTATGATACTTTATGGCGAAGACCGTATTACGCCCGCAAAAAAGGTAGCTATGGCTTTGGCAGAGCTCATTACAACCCGTTATCCAAAAGATACCCTGGAAATCTTGGTCTTTGGAAACGATGCCTGGCCCATACCCATTAAAGACTTACCTTACTTAAAAGTGGGACCATACCATACCAATACGGTAGCCGGACTACAGTTGGCCATGGACATGCTTCGCAGAAAACGAAATACCAACAAGCAGATTTTTATGATAACGGATGGTAAACCCAGTTGCCTACGGTTGCCGGATGGTACCTATTACAAAAATAGCGTTGGCTTGGATGATTATATTGTTGAGAAATGTTATAATATGGCCAGACAGGCCCGGAAGTTACACATTCCCATAACTACCTTCATGATTGCCAAGGACCCCTATTTAACTCAATTTGTAAGACATTTTACAGAGGCTAATAAAGGAAAGGCTTTCTTTACAGGCCTAAAGGGACTTGGTGAAATGATTTTTGAGGACTATGAACAAAATAGGAGAAAACGATTAAAAGGATAAAAAACAAAATTAGTAAAAGGTGTTTGGACACTTTGCCCTACGACCTACATTGGAGGGTTAACAAAAAATAAATATCACAGATGAACTTGAATTACAAGGAAATTACAAACCTAGGGGAGCTTAAAAAAGCAGGATACAAGACTAAAAAGATAAAAGATGAATTAAGGGAAAATCTTATCGATAAAATAAAAGCGAATGAAATTACTTTCCCAGGAGTTTGGGGCTATGAAAACTCTGTGGTCCCAGAATTGGAAAGAGCTATTTTATCTAGGCATAACATTAACTTACTGGGCCTTAGGGGCCAAGCCAAAACAAGGCTGGCCAGACTTATGGTTAATTTACTGGATGAATATATCCCCGTCATTTCAGGTTCAGAAATCAATGACGACCCCTTAAGTCCCATTTCCAGGTTTGCCATAGACATCATAAAAGAACAGGGAGATTTAACTTCCATTTCTTGGTTGCACAGAAGTGAAAGGTTCTATGAAAAATTAGCTACTCCAGACGTTACGGTGGCCGATTTAATAGGTGACGTGGACCCCATAAAGGCCGCCAACCTAAAATTATCCTATGCCGATGATAGGGTTATTCATTTTGGAATGATCCCACGGGCCAACCGTTGTATTTTTGTTATCAACGAATTACCGGATTTACAGGCCAGAATTCAGGTTTCCCTTTTTAATATCCTACAGGAAGGTGACATACAAATACGAGGTTTTAAACTTAGATTACCTTTAGACCTACAGTTTGTTTTTACTGCAAACCCTGAGGATTATACCAATAGGGGCAGTATAGTTACCCCTTTAAAGGACAGGATCGGGTCTCAAATTTTAACCCACTATCCGGAGGATATTGAAACAGCACGTAAAATTACGGAACAGGAATCAAAATTAGATCAGCGCCAAAGTGAGGTCGTTTACGTCCCGGATTTGGCAAAGGACCTATTGGAACAAATTAGCAGGGAGGCAAGGGAAAGTGAATATGTAGATGCTAAAAGTGGTATTAGTGCCAGGATGAGCATTACTTCCTACGAGAACCTGATGAGTACCGCCGAACGAAGGGTGTTGAAGAACGGTCAAAAATCGACCATGGTAAGGCTGAGCGACTTTATGGGGGTTATTCCTTCCATTATAGGAAAAATAGAACTGGTTTATGAAGGGGAACAGGAAGGGTCCGGAAGTGTCGCTGAAATATTGATCGAAGATGCCGTAAAGTCCTTATTTAACACGTTTTTTCCAACCATCGACAAATTGGAACGCAAGGATTCAGAAGGACCATATGATGAATTGGTAAGTTGGTTCTTTGACGGGGAAGGTTTTGATCTATTGGATGACACCTCAGATAAAGTATATAAGGAAAAGCTGGATAGTATAGCCCCATTACAACAACTAATCAAAAAATACCAACCAGAGTTTAAGAAGGAAGATTCCTATTTTTTAAAAGAATTACTGTTGTGGGGAATGGTGGCCCATAAAAAATTGAGCAAACAACGCTATACTGAAGGATATCAAATAAAGGATGTTTACGGTAGTTTTATAAGAGGTCTATAAGAATTCTTGAAATGGGTATAAATACATGTGCATTTATACCCATTCCTAAGATTTATTTTTATCCACTGTAGGCAGGAAGGTTAAATATAAAGGAACTTCCTACCTTTGGTTTACTCAATACAGTAATGGTTGTTTCATGCAAATCCATTATTTTTTTCACAATCGCCAAACCTAATCCATAACCTTGTTTTCCTGTTCCTTTCTCCACTTGTTTAAACCTATCAAAAATATAGGCTTGCTCATTAAAAGGAATACCCTTGCCCGTATCGGTTATATTAATTTCAATGTTATCTAACTTTCGTTCTATAGATAGCGTAATTTTTCCATTAGGTTCGGTATATTTTAATGCGTTTTCTATTAAATTTTGCAACGCCCGTTCAACCAAGCTAACATCTGCAAAGACCATGCTGTTCTCATTGGGGTTTTCTAAATGAAGTATTATATTTTTTTCATTCGCAATAATTTTAAATTTTGCTATTAGGTCATGGGACAATTCAGTGATGGAGAAAGGTTCTTTTACAGGAGTTATTTGTTCTGTTTCAAGTTTGGAATACTCAAACAATTGATTGATCAAGTTTGAAAGTTTATCAATATTATCATGGGTAATCTGAAGATACTCTTGCTTATCGGATTCGGAAAGGGAATCCCTTTTAATTTGAAGTGTTTCAACATATCCCTTTAAAATGGCCAAGGGTGTCCTTAAATCATGGGATACATTGGCAACAAGATCCCGCCTTTGTGAATCTACATATTTAATCTTGTCTATATTAGCTACAATGGTGTCGGCCATTGAATTAAAGGAGTGTGCAAAAAACTCTATGTCCGAGTTTGCGGGATTTTCTATTCTAGCACTTAGCTCACCTTCCTGAAACCGTCTTACCGTATCTATCATTAATCGCAAGTTCTTTGTTAAGAACCAAATGCTGAGCAAAGCAATAATTGAAGCAAACAACATGGTTAAAATGGCAGCGCCAATACCCAGTTTGGAAAAATATTGCCCTAATAAGGTTTCACTTATTTTGTGGAATTCCTTTCCCGCGAGAATAATATAAATATAACCTTCATGTCCATCTACAATAAATTTGGCTGCGGAAAATATCTCTTGCTCACCAGGGTTTCTTGGGTCATCACCAAGAGTGTAATTTTCTCCATTTGAAGCAATAAAGGAATTTATGGGCTCTAGAGCCACCTTGTTTATGACAGAACTATCTTTATGATTTAATACAACGGAATAAAGGATTATTCCGGTTTTATCAAGCAAATAAACCTCAATACTTTGGTTTATGGCCATCATGTCGTGCATTAAATCTGAAAACAGAGATTCATTAACACTTCCGTCTTCTAGGAAGGGTGAGTCATTTTGAAACATTTCTTGGATAAGGTGGTCCGCAATATGCGCATCTATACGCTGTGCGGTAGCCATACTATATTTATTGGCAAAATAACCGGTTATAAATACATAGGAGACTCCCATTAGCAGGATAATCAAAGCAAAAGCAATCCAAAGTCTTTTAATTAATTTAGGGGTAAGTGTTTGTTCCTTATTCTTCATACCAATATATCTTCATTAAATTTATATCCCACACCCCAAGTAGTAAGTACATAAATAGGGTTTGCCATATCTGATTCAATTTTGGCCCTTAATCTATTTATATGTGAATTAACGGTATGTTCATACCCTTCAAAATTATAGCCCCATATCATATTTAGGAGTTCTGTTCTCGTATAATTTCTTCCTGGATTGGATGCCATTAACACTAATAGTTCAAATTCCTTGGGCGATAAATCTATTTTTTGATCCTTGACCACCACCTTTCTCTTTTCTATATCTATCTGTAATCCCTCGAACTTAATGAAGAATGTATCCCTTTTTTTAGGTGGCTTGATTTCACTCCTCCTCATTACAGCCTTTACGCGGGCCAATAGCTCCCTAATACTAAAAGGTTTGGTGATATAGTCATCCGCACCAATTTCCAGACCTAATACCCTATCTATTTCCTCTGATTTTGCAGTTAGCATAATCAGAGGAGTGTTTTTCTCGGCCCGCAAATTTTTACAAACCTCGACCCCGTCCATTGTTGGTAAGCTTAAATCCAATAAAATAAGGTCATAATCGTTCTTTAAGGCCATACCTAATCCCTCCTTACCATCCATAACTTTCGTGGTACTATAAATTGAATTGGTCAGGTGTATGTCCAGAAGCTTTATAAGTTCCGGATCGTCTTCTATTATAAGTATCTGTTTCATAATTTCTTAATGCCAATGAAATTAAAAAGTATCACATAACAATCACATTATGGTTATAATTTGGAGGCATGCTGAAACACTATATCACTAACATAGGGCCATTTTTCCAATTAATACAAGAAGTGAAAGTGTAAGGTTTCACAAAAACCTTACATAATATACAAAAAGGTTTACTCTTTTGTGATCTCTTTGTTATCTAATGAGCCTTTGTTTGTATAGTAATCCTAAAAACATTTTACAATGAAAAAATTCAGCAAGTTATTTATTTTATGTACTATTTTGGTTTCCTTCACCTATATTTCCTGCGATAAGTTCCAAGGTGACATGGGTTCAGGCGACCCTCCAAAAACTACTTTCAATATTACAATATCAAATATTGTAAATTACTTGAACGCCGATGTGTTTAATACACCTGCTGGTGCATCCGAACCTGGGCCTATCACTGAAGCATCTGGTTATTATACAATTGATTTTAAAGCTGTTTCGGGAGCAAGACTAAGTTTCGCTACAATGTCCGTGGTTTCCAATGATTGGTTTTTTGCACCTATGGGAGCAGGAATTGATTTATTTGACAATGGCGTGCCAGCAACTGGGGATATAACCGAGCAGATCCATCTTTGGGACGCAGGGGGTGGAAGAGGAAAACATGGCCACCCGTACCTCTGAGCCTGGGGGAGCAGAAGCCGGAGATCCAGACGATGACAATACGGTAAGATTAGTGGAGGAAGATGTATCGTCCTATATTGCGGTAGAGCTTTCTTACGCCGAATCTACTGGAACTTTTACCCTTATTATCAAAAATATCCGAGGAGCCGGGGCTGACACAAATCCTATAATTATTACTCCCGGAATCTTAGTGCTTCATGCCCAAGATAATCCGTTATTCGAACAAGGCAAACCGGATAGGGGACTGGGTCTAGATAAAATTGCCGTACAGGGAAATCCAATGAACATCTACCATTGGCTAACGGAGATGGGCAGTACTGGAGCACCTTTGCGCCTGTCATCATCTTATACTGTTTTATCACCAGGATTGGTTTATGCATTTGATGATAATATTGATCCCGTTTTTATGGAAAGTGAATCTGCTGTTCCAGGCAACGGCTTAGAAAATATTGCAGAAGATGGCAATACTGGTATTATGTATGAATACATCGGTAATGATTTAAAACTGCCCGTAGCGAAAAGTAACGAAACAATGCCTATTGGACCTGGCGCCAGCCTAACCTTTACTCTAGAAGTACCAGAAGGTTATAAATTAGGCTATAGTACCATGTTCGTATTTAGCAACGACTGGTTCCTAGCACACCAAAATGAAGGATTTCCACTATTCCAACACAACGGTAATCCATATAGTGGAAAAATAGCAACAGAAAAAACCTATCTTTTTGATGCCGGAACGGAAATGGACCAACCCATTGGGTTCGGCCCAGATCAAGCGCCTTTTCAAACTGCACCTAATATGGGAGTCAGTGATGAAAACAACTTGATTAGACGCGTTATGGAAATTAATGATATTCAATTTGGGAAAGGACCTATAAATTCATCCGACGGGGTAAGTGGCACAATGGATCCTAGGGGAGGTTATAATTTGGTAGAAGTGATTATAGCACCAAACTAACTTTCATAGTCTTTAAGTTAAAAGGCCATGGAGTAAAATCCATGGCCTTTTAATTTTCATATATTATTATATCATATTACTCCCATGCATCAATGTGATTATTTAGGTAGTCAAAATCATATTTACCCACCCTTTGCTTTCTTATTACAAAGGACCAAACAGTGAGCAGAATCAAAAATGATTGCAAGGCAATAATCAAGATACCCATAGGCTCAAAGGAACTTGGAATAACGTGGTCTTGAAATTCATTTTGGGAACCAAGTATTAAAAATGTCTCGGAAATTTCATACAAATAAACCAATAAAATACCATACATCACGTACTCAATATTCTTCATAATCATATCTGGATACTCATTTTCAGTTATTTTAAACCACAAAACATATAAATATAAAAAATGGATTATGGTCAAAAATGGAAAGATGTAATTCTCAACTCTACTGAAAATAAATGTATTGCCATACATACTATAAAAGCTAAGACATAGCAAGCAAGCTATAGTAATAGTTGTTAGAATAATATTTAATTTGGGTACCACGGATTTTATTGAATTTCCCATAATAACGTTTTAAGATCTAGGACAATTTTCAACATAATTACGATAAATTTCTTACTTCCAAAGCAAAATTTCGTTGAATCGATAAAAATTTAAGATAGAAAAAATAGCGATAGGAGGAAGTGCTAAAAAGCTTCGATGAAATTAATACCACCATACTTAATGCACAGGTCATACATTGTACCAAAAACCTTCACCATTAAGGAGAAGTATAGTGCGAACAAATGGATATATCAATTAAAATATCTATGCCCTTAAAAATCAGGTTACCCAATTTTTTTTAATAGCCAAATTTGCAAAAATGACCAGTGAAGATCCAAAAATAATGATCAAAATTGGTAAAAATATGGCTGAAGGCCCCATGACCTCAAAGGTATTGCTAAGGAAAAAATGATATAACTGCTGAAGTAGAATGCCAAACAGGGAAAGAACAAATATAGCCTTCGCCCATTTTTTTTTCAGTAACAAAGCTATACATCCCATAAGCCCGCTCCATACCGCGATTGCAAATGCTGCAGTTACCCAAGTGGGCCTCGATTCATATAAAATTTGTTGCGCTGCAGGTAAAGTGGCAAAATCATCCGCGCTCATAAAAGCTTCCGATAGATAGGCATAAACACCCATTAAATTCCATAAAAGGGCAATTACGCTAAATATCCAAAACCACATTGGTGGTTTTACCGTAGATTTATCATTCATTTTATGTTGGTTTATGTTATTATTGGAACAAACAAAATACAAAAAAATTAATCTCAAAAAGGCTATGCGTTGATTTATAATGCAATACGTCTAAATTGACTTCATCATAAATTAAACCGGATGCAAACACCTCGTTATTACTATTTAATTCATGTCCAGTTTTTGGGGTTCCGCTACAGTGGATGGCAAAAGCAACCTAATCAAAAAACGGTAGAGGGTATGCTGGTAAAGACCTTAAAATTTGTTTTACCAAACGCTAAATTTAAAATCCTGGGTGCCGGAAGAACAGATGCCAAGGTTTCTGCTTTAAACACAGCCTTTGAATTATTTTTAGAAAAGGAACCTCTAAAGGACCTTGATGGATTTTTGCTTGAATTCAATATAAACCTTCCTCCGGATATTCGTGTAATAAGCATAGACAAGGTAAATGAAAGCTTCAATATTATTAAAGAAAGTAAGCAAAAAGAATATGTGTATCTATTCTCTTTTGGACAAAAAAATCATCCATTTTGTGCCCCGTTTTTGGCAAACATCATAGACCATCTCGATGTGGAACTAATGATGAACTGTGCCCAACAATTTATTGGAACACATGATTTCTCATCCTATACCGCCCGACTTCAGCCCAATACTAAGGTGCAAAGGACTATAGATTCATGCGAGATTAAAAGAAACGAAATCTTGACAGCCAATTTTTTTCCGGAAATGAGCTATGCCCTTCATATTTCGGGGGCAGGCTTCATGAGATATCAGATTAGGATGATTATGGGAGCTTTGATCCAAGTTGGAAAGGGGGAACTTACGGCAAGGGATATAGAAGCGTCCCTGCAAAAAGAAAACACCACAATTCTGACCTATGTAGCCCCAGGGTCAGGACTATTACTGAACAACCTGGAATTTAACTAGCAACTACAAGAAAATCTAAAGGTTAATTGCCAAATTAGACTATTAAATAAGTAAATTTAATTAATTCGCAGGCTGGATTTCATAAATTAGAGGAAAGAACAAACTGCAACCGAGAAATTAAAAAAAGATTCCATCCTATGTCCAAAAAAAAACCGACAGTTAAAAAGCATTCCATAAGACATATTAAGACAGGTAAGTCTCCTGGGACAGTTACTTATTTGGGTAGTAGGGGAGGCGTTAAGAGTGTTGTTAACATAATGGAATACAATAAGGAGGTTATTAGGGAAGCCTCCGTAGATGTCTATGCGCCATCCAACTTTCAGAAAATTATTGAGCACCAAGCATCACCTTCCACCTCTTGGATCAATGTTATTGGTATAAGCGACGAGAATTTCATTGAAAATTTGGGAAATGCTCTTTTGCTTAACCCATTAACTACCGAAGATGTAGTAAATACGCATCAACGTCCAAAAATAGATGAATACGACCATTATATTTTTGGGGCCTTTAAAATGCTTTACGTGGATGGAAACAATGAGTTGGTATCAGAACATGTGGCTATTGTTTTAATGGAGAATACGGTTCTTATTTTCCAAGAAATGCAGGATGACGTATTTGACAGTGTAAGGGAAAGAGCAAGGCAAAAAACGGGACGAATTAGAACTAAAAGTGCCGATTACCTATTTTTTGCGCTCTTGGATGCCATTATAGATAATTATTTTGTGGTACTGGAGAATGTAAATCAAAAAATAGACTTCCTTGAAGAAGAAGTCTATGACAACCCCAGCCCTAAGACAGCCCATGCCATTCAGGACCTAAAGAAGGAGATACTTAGAATTAGAAGGTATATTTATCCCGTAAAAGAGCTGATTAGCAAACTCATTGATACAGAACATGTCCTGATTAGCAATGATACCAAAATATTTCTCAGGGATACTATGGATCACTGCACCGAAATTAATGAAAGCCTCAACATTTTAAGGGAAATGTCTATGAGTCTAATGGAAATGTACATGAGCAATATGAGCAATAAAATGAACGAGGTGATGAAGGTGCTTACCATAATGGCCTCTATTTTTATTCCTTTAACCTTTATTGTAGGGGTATACGGAATGAATTTTGAATATATTCCCGAATTGAAGAATCCGAATGGATACTTCTATGTTTGGGGTCTAATGATAGCCATCTTTATTGGTCTACTCTTTTACTTTAAAAAGAAAAGATGGCTTTAGCAACGCCTTAAATCACTTCTATTTAATCGAATAAATCTGAAGACAGATACCGGTCGCCACGGTCGCATACAATAGAAACAATGACCCCTTCTTTTAGGCTTTGGGCAAGTTTCACGGCAGCTGAGGCAGCTCCACCGCTGCTCATTCCTGCAAAAATACCTTCTTCCTTCGCCAATCGCTTCGCCATATCCCTGGCTTCCTGTTCAGTAACCTCCATAACGGAGTCTACTTTCTTGGGATTAAAAATTTTAGGGAGGTATTCTACCGGCCATTTACGTATTCCCGGAATCTTGGCTTCATCGGCTGGCTGCACCCCAACAATTTGAATATTGCTGCTCTTTTCCTTTAAATAGGTAGAAGTACCCATTATAGTTCCAGTGGTACCCATGGAAGATACAAAATGGGTTATTTCCCCTTGAGTATCCCTCCAAATTTCAGGGCCGGTACTTTTGTAATGCGCTTTCCAATTATCATCATTGGAAAACTGATTGACCATTACATAACCTTCTTCCTTTACCTTTAGTTCCGCAAAGTCCCTTGCGCCTTCAATACCTACTTCGGCGGGGGTAAGGGTTACTTTAGCTCCATACGCCCTCATGGTCTGCACCCTTTCCTTAGTGGAATTTTCGGGCATCACCAATTCTATATCCAATCCGTAAATTCCGGCAATCATAGCCAAAGCAATTCCCGTATTACCACTTGTTGCTTCTATCAATTTGGAATTGACATCAAAATCGCCTCTTTCCAAACCGCCCTTAATCATATTAAGCGCAGCACGATCTTTTACGCTCCCTCCGGGATTATTGCCTTCTAGCTTAAAAAAAAGTTTAACATTGGGATTTGTATTAACAACTTTTGATAGTACCAAGGGAGTATTCCCTATAATATCCAAAATACTATGAGACATGCGGTAAGGTTTTTATTTTAATTATTGGAGAATGATACACCGTAGAATTGGCGGGTACAGATTCAGTTATCCAGGCATTACCTCCAATAACGGAATTTTCCCCAATCACAGTTTCTCCTCCAAGAATAGTGGCATTGGCATAGATGGTAACATTGTTTTCAATAGTTGGATGTCTCTTGGTTTTTTGCAATTTTTTGGCAACGTATAAGGCTCCTAAGGTTACCCCTTGGTAGATTTTTACATTATCTTTAATTATCGCTGTTTCACCAATGACCACTCCTGTGGCATGATCAATAAAAAAAGATTTTCCTATTAATGCTCCCGGATTTATATCCACTCCGGTTTGCCTATGTGCATACTCTGTCATTAATCTTGGTACCAAAGGAAAACCGTCTATATACAGTTCATGTGCCAACCTGTAAATAGCTATGGCATAAAAACCAGGATAGGCCATATATACTTCTTCAATGGAAAGAGAAGCTGGGTCGCATTTTACAATTGCCTCGGCATCCAAATTTAATTTTTCTAGAATCTCAGGTAAACGGACCACATAATTTTCCCAAACCCTTTTGCAAGGTTTGTCCACCTGCCAACAAGCTAAATTCACCAAGGCGTCAAATTCCTTTTCCAGTAGATCTAGATTTTCGTCCACTGGAGTATCTATATCAAACAAGGTGTAAAACAAACGGTTGGTAAATAATTCTGTTCTTTCCTTAAGTTCAAACCTAAGGTTAGGCTGATTTTTATGCTCCTTAATATTTTTAATAATAGATGCTTTATCCATTTGCATTTTTAATTGTAAGTTCAAAATTAACCATTATTTCAAAATCACCTTGTGCTAATTTGGTTAACTTTAGCACAAAGATAATGTCTTATGAGTCGTATACAACAGGAGCTAATTACTAAAGATGTTTTTCAATTTTTGGAAAGTCTAAAGAAAAACAATTCCAGAGAATGGTTTACGGAGCACAAAAGTGAATATAAGGAGCTCGAAACCGGGGTAAAAAGTTGTTATACCGCTTTGATGAACAAATTAAAAGCTCATGATGATATTGAAAAATTAAAAATGTTTCGCATATATAGGGATGTTCGTTTTTCCAAGGATAAAACGCCCTATAAGCCCCATTTTGCAGGATCTTTTTCTAGGGCAGGCCTTAGGTTACGTGGAGGCTATTATTTGCGAATAAAACCTGGTGAAACATTTATAGCGGCGGGATTTTGGGAACCCAATAAGGAGGACCTGTTCAGAATACGGAAGGAATTTGAAACGGATGCAACAGAGATCCGATCAATTATTAATGAGAAAAGTTTTCTCAAGACATGGGGTGAAATGCAGGGCGATGAATTAAAAACGGCCCCTTCGGGCTTCAATAAAGAGCACCCCAACATTGATTTGATCAGAAAGAAACAGTTCATTTTCGTGAAAAATTTTTCGGATAAGGAAGTATTGGCTCCGGACTTTCTGGCCCAGGCCGCGTTATCCTTCCAAGCTATACGCCCATATTTTGATCTCATGAGCGAAATACTAACCACAAATCTTAATGGAGAATCCCTCGTAGATTAAGAAATTAAGCCGGTTGTAAAGCAGTAATCTCGAAGAACTGAACCTGATCTTTTAGTCGCTCTATGACCATTTGCATCATGCGTTTATTTAAAGAAGATGAGGTTTGAATGTATAATACATACTCCTCGGTGGTAAACTGCCCTATAATAATTCCCTTTAAGGAATTTCTAAACTTAATATCTTTTTGAACTGCATTTTCTATAAAGAACAGCCGTTTTTGCAAGCCTAATTCATAAAAACTATTTTTATGTTTGGCGATATAATTTTGAAATACCAGGAGCAGTAGTTCATTTTGCATTTTAATCACCGGACGTAAGGATCTATTTTGAAACCTTTCATCAGCACTCATATTTTCTGTTACTTTGGCCGAAGGGATTATAGGACGAATTTCCAAAAGACTATGGGATCTATCGCTCATATCATTGGTGTTTTTATAAAGGTAGGTAATCCTCTTTTTTTGTATTGTGTAAACTTATTTAGTTTTTAACGAGGTTATGAACATTATGGTTTAACCCCATTATAACTATATAAATAGTAACCATAAACTATTATAAATAACCTACACCAAAAAATAGGTCCGTGACCTTCATTGTGCTCTCCATTTGTAGTAAAATACTTATATCTAATTGAAATTTTCATTATTATCACCCTATTATATTTTCATTTTGAACAAAAAAATGGGGCGTAATTTAGATATACCTAAATCGGCGTACATTTCTTCTTTCCGAAGGTATTAGGGTAAATTTCTTTACTAATTTTGCAGTAAAATTACTGTGATATGAGATTTCATACTAGAAAATGGGTAAAGCCAGAAGATTTAAATGCCAATGGAACCTTGTTTGGTGGTAAGTTACTGGCTTGGATAGATGAGGAAGCCGCTCTATATAGTATTATACAACTGGAAAATAAGCGGGTAGTTACCAAATACATGTCCGAAATAAACTTTATGTCCACGGCATTAAAAGGGGACATTGTAGAAATAGGAATAGGCGTAGTGAAATTTGGAAAAACCTCTTTGACGCTCAACTGTGAAGTTCGAAACAAAATGACTAGGGAAACCATTGTTACCGTAGACAATATTATAATGGTAAATCTTGGTGCTGACGGTAAGCCCAAGCCTCATGGAAAAACCAAAATAGAATTTGTTAAGGATAGGTTAGCCGCAGAAGTTTAGCTCTGGCCCAAGCCTTTGGCTACTTTCTGTACCTGATCTAATACCCGTAGTAAATTACCGCCCCAAAGTTTGGTGATTTGCTCTTCGGAATACCCCCTTCTCACCAGTTCAAGAGTAACATTGGGGGTTTCGGATGCATCTGACCAACCGTCAATACCGCCACCTCCATCGAAATCGGAACTAATTCCTACATGATCAATACCTATTAAATTCACCATATAATCAATATGATCTACAAAATCCGATACGTTAACCGCCTGGGGTACATCACTTTTTGTCGTTAACAATACCTTTGCCTTTTCAACTACTTTTGGATAATTCTCAGAAAAGATCTTCTTCTTTTCTTCGTTCAAATTGGCAAGATCATCGCCTTCATACCACTCTAAACCCATGGAATCTGCAACTTCTTTATAAAATCCCGGCATAAAGGCAGTACGGGCTTCATGTTTTTCAGTATTTAAATAGGAGCTAAAGGCTACTGTTTGTACTACCCCGCCATTTTCTTTCATGAGCAACAATTGCTCATCATCCAAATTCCTACTGTGATTACACAGTGCACGTGCAGAAGAATGGGATGCAATTATTGGAGCTTTGGATAGGGTAATCATTTGTTTCATAGACTCCTTGGATACATGGGATACGTCTACCATGATTCCCAATCTATTCATCTCACTTACCGCTTTTTTACCCAGGGCGCTCAAGCCGTTATGCAACCAAATACCATCGACCTCACCAGTATTGGAATCACAAAATTGACTGTGTCCATTGTGGGACAGCGAAATGTATCGCGCCCCCAATTGATAATAATTCTCAAATTCAGACAGATCTTCGCCAATAGGGTAGGCATTTTCTACCCCTATCATGGCCACTTTCTTGCCTGTTTTTATAATCCTATTGACGTCGTCAGAGGAATAAGCAAGTTCAATTTCTTCCGGTGCTATTTCTTCACATAATTTATGAATAGCCTTGAATTTTGCCATGGCATTTTCTTTGGCCTGGGCAAATCCTGTTTCGTCCAAGGTGCCTTGACCGGTATAAACTATTAACCAGGGCACATCCAAACCGCCGCTTTTTAAGGTGGGTAGGTTTACTTGATTGTCCAATTTCTGGGTGTAGTTTAAAGTATCCGTAAAATTAGCAACGTCAATATCTACATGGGTATCTATTGTGATAACCTCCTTGTGGATTCGTTCAGCTTTTTCTTCGATCGATTCCGTCACTGCATCCTGCTTCTCTTTACAAGCGGCAATCGTTAAAATACACATAAATCCGATAAAATGCTTCATGTTGAATGGCTTTGATACATACAAATAAAGGCATTTGACAACAGAAAATGAAGCCTAGATAACATTTAGTTGTAAACTGCTAATTAAAAGAGGAGTTTTAGCTTTCAGAACCCAAACTATTAAAAATTGAAACCCAACAACCTACTATCACATCTGACAAATCTTGAAGGTCAACTAAATCATTTTTCCTTTGAAGAGTTAACGTCCGACGAGGCTTCCAAATTAAAAAAATCCTTTATGTCGTTTAAATATCGACTAGAGGAAAAAGTATTGGGGCCTCAATCAAAAGCTTCGACTTTCAACAACAAAGACTTTGACCTGGCCATAGGACATCAGGAGATGACCCATATTTCTAAAAACAATTTGAATAGGGAAGAAGGTAAGCTACTTGCAAAAGTGGGTGATGAAATTAGGACCCCCATTAATGGAATTATTGAGTCTGTAAATCTATTAAAAGAGGGTAAGCTCACATCTGAGCAAATATTACACCTTAATTCTATAAGTAATTCCTCCAACAACCTTTTGGAAATCATTAATGAGTTGTTGGAATATACGAAGCTCACTTCAGGAAAAGAAAAGTTTGAAAATATAGATTTTAATTTTCAGCGTATCATTAAAGATACCCTATACCTGTGCAATACCCTTATAGTAAATAAGGATGTTACATTAGAAGTAGATTTGGACACTGAAATTCCAGAAATACTAAATGGCGACCCTTCCAAATTATCTCAAATACTTTTAACTCTATTAGGAAACTCTATAAAACTTATAGACAAAGGAAGTGTACTTCTAAAAATTAAACTCAGAAAACATCACCAGAATTATTATTTACTAAATTTTGAAATATCAGATTCGGGAACAGGTACTTCAAAAAATAATTCCAAAACGAATATCGACTATCCTAATAGCTACGAAACAAATGAGCATGATTCAGGAATAAGTCTTGCCATTATTAAAGGAATAATAGAAATTCTTAATGGTTCCATGGCTACAATGGGCACTTTAAGCGATGGCCCTGCTTTTAGGTTTACCATACCGTATAAAAGAAGTAAGAAAACAAAAACAGACCGCTATCCGGAATATACTGCTAACATAAATGCAGAAAATAAAAATATAGAAGGTCTCCATGTACTTGTATTTGAGGACAATATTCTTATCCAAAAAATAGTTGAACAGCGCTTAAAAAAATGGGGCTGTATAGTACATGTTACCCATAACGGCCTAGCTGGTGTGGACTACTTACACAGGCATGCCGTAGACGTGGTGCTAATGGATCTCAGAATGCCAGAAATGAATGGTTTGCAAGTTGCCCAAAGAATTCGCGAATCCCTCAACATCAATTTCAACAATGTACCTATTATAATGCTTTCCAATGCTGTTACCATTAATGAGAAAAATAAGTGCAAAGCTTTGGGAGTAGATGATTTTATATTAAGGCCGTATAGCCCTGATGAATTACTGACTATTTTATATAAATATAAAAAGAAAACAGAATCCGATACTGGACTAAAACCCGATAATGGAATTGCCTCATTCTTTATAAATAAAGAAACAGTTGAAGTTAGTTTAACCGACATTTTGGAAGAGTGTATAGGGGAAATTGATCTGTTGGAAGAGCTCATTGGACTATTTAAGCAAAATATGCTGGATTTTATTGGCAGAGCCAATATCTACATCCCGGAAGGCAACTTTAATCGTTTGGGGTTTGCCGCCCACAAGGTAAAAACAGGGCTTTCTATGATGAAGGCGGATAAACTTTATTCCCTTGTAGATGAAATCGTTATATGTTGTAGGACCAATAGGGACCTGCCAAAAATCGGAAGATTATATGACCAATTACTATTATCATATCCAATGGTGGAGAAAGCCATTGAAAGGGAATTAATGTTGTTGAAAAACAATAGGCAGTAGAATCAATTACAAACAAGAAGGACCAACAAGTGAACATACCCAAAATACATACCAACCTATTGTGGGATTTATCAGCCATATTCGTGTTGTTGACCATTTCATATTTGGTCATCAAATTCCTTTTAAAAAATAGCCTAATGATAAAATGGAACGATAGCACCGAAAGAAAGAATCACATTCGTGGAATCATATGTCAGCTTATACTTTATAAACAAGGAACGGTTCTAGTGGCAATGCAAGCCCAAATAGACCTCAAGATGCAATTATGGAAGCTTTTAAGACAGTCTAATAGCAACAAACACATAATGAGCGAGATCTTAATTACACTGAACCATACCCTTGAAGATGAAGCCAAGCCTATAATCTACGGGCTATCTGAAGAATTTGAATTACATATTGAAGTTTTTAAAAAATTCCAAAGTTTAAAAAGTCACAGCACAGCACATACCGTAACCCCTGATTTAAATAACATGGACAACGGGAAGTTAAAAGACCTAGAATCAATTATGGAAGAACCTACTTTTGAAACACCATTGAACAACAATTTGAAAGACAAGGGTGTACCTACCAATAGCACTTTTGGGAAAGAGTTTAGTACCGACTTCATTCCTAAGGTTGTCAAAGTTGAAGGAGAAATCAATACTTCATCCTTAGAACTACAGGAAAAGTTACTTACGGACCACGATATGGAATTCTTAATGGAGTTTTTGGATCTAGAAGATTTTGAAATCAACCCATATGAAGGAATAAGCAAGGAATTTGAAGTTGAAAAAAATGGTACACACAAAGCCAAAAGAGACGAGGGAGAAGCCTCGTTTTTGAACTTAGACTTTTTACCGATACTATTTGAAGTTGAAGAGGAAAAGGAAGCCGTCAATCCATCAGTTGATATTTACGACATTGAAGTGGATTGCGAGGTGGTCATAGATCCCTACATCAAAAAACAAATTAGCGACATGTTAAAATCGCATGTCAAAGAACAAATACAGGAAAATACCATTATTAATGAGGATGACATACTGGATTTGGGCGGAATGCAATTGCCAGTAGCAAAATTCTATTCGAATAAAGAGTCCAAAAGAGTAAAACTATTACATGCTATTGCTGAATTAGGCGATATTCGCGAGGTTGCATTGTTGAGTGAAATGATGGATGTAGAAGAAAATGAATCCATTGGTAACCTAATAAAGGAAATAATATTCAAATTCCTTGCTGAATATCCATTGGACGAAAACGAGGAAGAAAGAAATTCAACAAAATTGGATTTTGGAAATCATTATGTTTTTAACCGTTTGTTCAACGCATTGGATATGGAATCGCAACTTATTTTGCTGGATGAAATTGAAACGATCGGAGAACAACATGAACTTGATTTTGTAAAGACCCTACATAATCACCCAATAAGGAATATTCGCGAAAAAGCACAGTCTGTTACGGGTAGCCTTTGCAATAAATTAGGGATTGAGGATGATAATCAAAACGCAAACCAACTTCAATTTAAAAAAGAAAATATTTCAGATTCTGGAAACACTTTCAAAGAAACCTCCGATACGCAATTAAACCCAAGTAAAAAGCCAATGGCCTTCATATCCTATAATGATAAGCATACCGCTCCTCAAGATTATATGGAATCCAATGACATTTTTAAAATAGATTTTGATATGGCCCCACCGGAGAAGCTAATTGATAGCAATCCTCCAAATGCTGGAAAAAGCACTTATATGCAGCAACTGGAAGAGATTCACTTTCTGGAGCAATTGAAAGATCTAACCAATAAAATTTTTAATCGATAAAACTTTACAATCTCTTCATTTGACAACTAAAATGGAACCATACACAACATTTTATTGGTGCGAAAAGAGATAATAAATATGTTTACAGTATAATTATTGACCCAAACAATAATAATTTAAAACCAAGTCTTACTATGTTATACGATACCTACGGTGAGGAATACCTAGCATTCCTTCAAGATTTAAATGAAATTTTGAGTTTAAACGAATTAGTTGAGTTGGACTATATGTAGTACAACCCACAATTCAAAATCTAAAACCCCTAATTAAGATGGCAAAACAAAATCCAGACAACACTGCTTATTTAAATTTTATTGAAAATTTAAACGAAATCCTAATCGATTTCAATATCAGTAAATTAAGTTATTCTTAAACAAATTGATTTAAAAACAAAGAGGCCGAATAAACGATGTTTATTCGGCCTCTTTGTTTTGTGGTATTTATCCCAAATAGGTTTTAAGTAATTTACTTCTAGAGTTATGTCGGAGCTTCCTAATGGCTTTTTCCCGTATCTGCCGAACTCTTTCCCTTGTAAGGTCAAAAGTCTGCCCAATCTCCGCCAAAGTCATTGACTGTAGGTCACCAATGCCATAATACAATTTTACAACATCGGCCTCTCTTTGGGACAAAGTGTCCAAAGCCCTATTGATCTCGGTATTTAAGGATTCTTGCAACAATAATGTGTCTGGTCTGGGAGACTCTCCCGAGCGTATAACATCATAAAGATTGGAATCCTCTCCGTCTCTTAGCGGAGCATCCATGGAAACGTGTCTCCCTGAATTTTTTAAGGATTGCTTAACCTCACTAACGGACATTTCCAATTCTTTGGCTATTTCCTCCGGTGACGGTGGTCTTTGATGTGCCTGCTCTAAATACGAAAATGTTTTTTTTATTTTATTTATGGAACCAATTTTGTTCAGGGGTAGGCGTACCACCCTAGATTGTTCGGCCAATGCTTGTAAAATAGCTTGGCGTATCCACCAAACTGCATATGATATAAATTTAAACCCCCTTGTCTCGTCGAAACGTTTGGCCGCCTTCACTAAACCTACATTTCCCTCATTAATTAAATCCGGCAACTTTAAACCTTGATTTTGATATTGTTTGGCAACGGAAACTACAAATCTTAAATTGGCAGTTGTAAGTTTTTCCAAGGCAATTTGATCTCCATCCCTTATTTTTTGTGCTAACTCCACCTCTTCATTTGCGGTGATCAACTCTATCTTACTGATATCTTGCAAATATTTGTCTAGTGATTTTGATTCCCTATTCGTAACCTGCTTGATAATCTTTAGTTGCCTCATATATATTTGTTATTTGGAATTGTAAGTGTTAATCTCTCATTATACCTCTTTTTTATGTCTTTTCCAAAAGATGAAGCATTACTTATACATAATTTATGAGAAGTTTAAGATATTCATTATGGAATCTAATTATTAAAATACTAATTTACTTTCTTGTACTATTTTTAAAGTTTTAAATAGGAAATTGCATTTCTTAGCTTGAAATTAAATTAATTGGGAAGAATGAGTAAAAGAGCATTGGTCAAATATTTGTCTGCACTAAAGAAGAAGGAATTGGAGGAGCAATTAATAGACCTATATCAAAGATTTCCGACCGTAAAGGAATATTACGATTTTGTTTTCAACCCAAAGGAAGACAAGATGGTGCAGGAGGCTAAATTAAAGATATCGAATGAGTACTTTCCACTTAAAAGAAAAAGGCCCAAGGCCAGAAGGTCTGTTGCCCAAAAATATATAAAGCACTTCATAAAGCTTGGGGTAGATTCGCATTTAATCGCAGACCTTATGTTGTACAACCTAGAGGTGGCACAATCTTTTTCCTTAGAGAAAAATGTCCCAGAGGCCTTCTTTAAAAGTATGGCAAATTCATTTAACGAGCTTGTTAAATATATTTCTTTAAACGCGTTGCTTAGTGATTATAAAGACAGAATTGTTGCCTGCTACTTATTTTCCACAGACCATAATTGGCCCAATAGTGAAGACTTCTCAAGGTCTTTGGATATCATAGACTAAATGCGGGTCGGCCTCCTAACTGTAAATTTAAATCTAGAAAGGGGTTTATAAAATAATCTATATCCAACCCTTTACTTCTTCCGCTAATTCCCTTACCCTTTTGACTTTCGTTCATTTTAGAGGTCACTAGCATTACTTCAATTTCATGTTTTTGCCCTATAAATTTGATACCAGCGTAAAAAACTCTTAATTTTGTAAGGTTTGATTGTTCTTAATTTTAAAAATTCTCATTCCAATTTGGAGCTACCTAAAGAAAGTATAGAAAAAACACTTTACAATTATCAGGAGGAAGATCTGAACACCATTTTTACGTGTTTGGAAGAATCTGCCGAGGATATCAACCTATTATACCAATTACCGACAGGTGGTGGTAAAACAGTTGTTTTCTCTGAAATTGCCAAAAGATATATTCAAAAAACAAACAAGAAGGTAGTTGTTCTTACCCATAGAATTGAATTGAGCAGCCAGACCTCGAGAATGTTAAAAGGATTTGGCGTAAAAAACAAGATTATAAATAGTGAGGTAAAGGAGTTGCAAGACCAAGATCAATATATGTGTTTTGTTGCCATGGTAGAAACCTTGAACAATAGACTTCAAGATGATAAGGTAAAGATCAATGATATTGGACTTGTCATTATTGATGAGGCCCACTACAATTCTTTTAGAAAATTATTCAAATTTTTTAAAAAGTCTATTATCCTTGGTGTAACGGCTACTCCCTTAAGCTCCAACATAAAACTCCCAATGAAGGACCACTATCAAAAACTGATTGTGGGAGAATCCATATCATCACTCATTAATAAGAGTTTTTTGGCCAAGGCCAATATGTACAACTATGATGTAAGCCTTAAAAGCCTAAAACTGGGTATAAGCGGGGATTATACGGTGAAGTCTTCGGACGAACTTTATGGCAACCAGAATATGCTTACCAAATTGGTCAATGCCTATGAGGAAATAGCGAAGGGTACCAAAACCCTTATTTTCAATAATGGTATCAATACCTCACTCTATGTTTTTGATACCTTTAAAAAAGCTGGATACAACATTCGACATTTAGATAATAAGAATAGTGCTTCAGAGCGTAAGGATATTTTAAAATGGTTCTCAAAAACACCAGATGCCATACTAACATCTGTAAGTATATTGACCACCGGTTTTGACGAACCCACCGTTGAGACCATTATGTTGAACAGGGCTACAAAATCGTTGACGCTTTATTTTCAAATGATCGGTAGAGGCTCTAGGATACTTCCCAATAAGAGTGATTTTACTGTGGTGGACCTAGGAAACAACGTGGCCCGCTTTGGTCATTGGAACGCTCCCATTGATTGGCAGGAAATTTTTCACTTTCCAGATTTCTTTTTGGAAAGCCTTAAAAATGACGAAGAAATTGAAAGGGATTTTGTGTATGAAATGCCGGCCGAGTTAAAGGCGCTTTTTAGCAAGTCCAACAATATCGAATTCGATATTAAAGCGGAATACAAAAAAGTTTTTGCACAAGGCCTTAAGTCCAAAACCGTTCTTGAAAATAGTATTGAACAGCACGCTACCATATGTGTAGAAAATAGTAAAGATGTTTTTGACGCCCGTATACTGGCCAAGAAACTGAAGGAGGAGATTGCCTACCGGGTGCGCCAATATTCCTATTGTATTATGAACAATACCAAAAACTACAAAGAGTGGTTGGAAGAGGACTATGAGCGTAAGCTGCGTTCTAAAATTTCTCAGAAATTCGCCAAGCGAATGTAGAAAAGATTGCTCCCAAAATGGATAAAAAAATACTGATTATAGGTTTTGTCTGGCCAGAACCCGGTACAACGGCAGCAGGAGGTAGGATGCTACAGTTAATACATTTCTTTTTGGAACAGGGCTATCAGGTAACCTTTGCCAGTACTGCAGCTGAAAGTGAATTCTCTTATGACCTGAAGAATATTGGCGTAAGTACAAAGCTAATTTTACTCAATCATTCCAGTTTTGATATTTTCTTAAAAGATTTAAATCCAACTATTGTCCTTTTTGATCGATTTATGACCGAAGAACAATTTGGATGGCGTGTTGTGCTGAATACGCCTGATGCCATCCGTATTTTGGACACTGAGGATTTGCACTCGCTTAGACTAAGCAGACAGCTGGCCTATAAAAAATCGCTTTCTTTTACTACCCAAAATTGGTTGGGTCAAGACCATACAAAACGGGAAATAGCCAGTATTTATAGATGCGACCTAAGTTTGATCATTTCTTTGTATGAAATGGAACTACTGACCAGAACTATAAAAATAGATGATAGTCTACTTTTGCATTTACCCATGATGTATGATGCAATTGATGAGGAACAACGGAACAGTTGGCTCGATTTTGATCAAAAAAAAGACTTTGTGTGTATCGGCAATGGCAAACATGCCCCCAATATTGACGCCATACAAACCCTTAAAAGAGATATATGGCCTTTGATACGCCAAGAATTGACCAGTGCCAATCTATTTATCTACGGAGCTTATATGCCAGATAGCATTAAACAGTTGAACAAGCCGAAAGAAGGATTTTATATTATGGGACATGCCAATAAGGCCGGGGAGGTTATTTCCAAGGCAAGGCTAAATTTGGCTCCCTTAAATTTTGGGGCGGGCATAAAGGGTAAATTATTAAGTGGCATGCTAAATGGCACGCCCAGTATTACTACAGAAATAGGAGCTGAAGGAATTTGTCCCGATTTAACTTGGAACGGAATTATTGCCAATGACCCAGGTCATTTTGCCCAGGCTGCCATAAAATTGTATGAAAATAGGGAACAGTGGTCACAGGCCCAGCAGAATGGCATTGCCATCATCAATAGTTATTACAACAAAGCTGTGTTTCAACAAAAATTATCCAATAAAATTGAATTGATCAACAAGGATTTAGCCGTGCATAGATCGCATAATTTTGTAGGAGCCATGCTCTTACACCATACATTGGCCAGTACGAAGTTTATGTCCAAGTGGATCGAGGAAAAAAATGGCAGCTCGTAATTGAAGAAGACCCTCGTGCTATATTTTGTAAGCCCAATGGCTAGCTATGAACTACATCATAGGGTTGCTGTATTAAATTAGAGACTCCGCCAAGAAGGCGGGGCTCATTCGACCATCGTATTTCAATGCACTTACGGCTTTTGAAATTGGGGTCTTACGAATAAAGTAAAGTGTGTTATCTTTGATAACTGTTAAACCTTTTTTAGAATGCAGAAAAAAATTGATTGGGAAGTAGTTAAGGAATTTGAAGATATAACCTATAAAAAATGTGGGGGCGTTGCCCGTATCGCTTTTAACAGGCCTAATGTGAGAAATGCGTTTAGGCCCAAAACTACCAGTGAGCTTTATCAGGCTTTTTATGATGCCCAAGAGGACACCAGTATTGGTGTAGTCCTACTTTCTGGGGAAGGTCCGTCTACAAAGGATGGGGTATATTCTTTTTGTAGCGGTGGCGACCAAAAGGCTAGGGGACACAAAGGCTATGTTGGGGAAGATGGAATGCACCGCTTAAATATTTTGGAAGTACAGCGTCTAATTAGGTTTATGCCCAAAGTGGTCATTGCAGTGGTTCCTGGATGGGCCGTTGGAGGAGGACATAGTTTACATGTGGTCTGCGATCTAACATTGGCCAGCAAAGAACATGCAATCTTTAAACAGACAGATGCTGATGTGACCAGTTTTGATGGTGGTTATGGCTCTGCCTATCTGGCAAAAATGGTGGGCCAAAAAAAGGCGAGGGAAATATTTTTTCTTGGCAGAAATTATTCCGCTCAAGATGCTTTGGATATGGGAATGGTAAATGCTGTTATTCCACATGAGGAATTGGAAAATACCGCTTATGAGTGGGCCCAGGAAATTCTTGAAAAATCGCCCACTTCCATAAAAATGCTAAAGTTTGCTATGAACCTCACTGATGACGGTATGGTGGGGCAACAGGTATTTGCCGGTGAGGCAACAAGGTTGGCCTATATGACGGAAGAAGCCAAAGAAGGAAGAAATGCCTTTTTAGAAAAGCGCAAACCAAACTTTGGAAAGAACAACTGGATTCCCTAATGGTATGAATCCAACTTGAAAATATCCAAAACTCAAAAAACTAAAAAGAGCCTTGTCTTTTGGAACAAGGCTCTTTTACGAGAACACTATATGAAAATGAAAAATCTTTTATTTCTTTATTACATTACTAAAGTAGGGTAGAAGGCTTTTATGGGAAAACAATTGTTGTGAAGTAATAAAAAGTTGTGGTCTGTCTAGAGAAACTTGATACGAGCCAAAATAAAAAATTAAAAATTCGAGTAGTTAATACTAAAATATGGCATTCAAAAAAATACAGGAACAGTTAGAAGAAGCCTTGGAAGTGGTGGGATTAAAAGAACCTCTACCTTTTCAAAAGGCAGTCCTTTCAAAAATAAAAGGAGGATCCAGTATCTTTGGTATAGCTCCTGAAGGTGCCGGTAAGACCACCTCCATAATTATAAGTACACTACAAAAATTAAATTGTACAGCCTTTGAAGATGCCCCGCGGGCGCTCATCTTTGTACAGGATAAGGAATCGGCCTTAGCCTTACAAAGTGAATTTGAACGTTACACAAGGCGAATGGACCTGCGCATCTACCCCGTTTATGAAGAACACAATATAGATACACAGAGAAATGAAATTTTTGAGGGAGTTGATATTGTTATTGCTACCCCGAAAAGGTTGAGCAAGATTTTTTACCTCAACGGCATCAATCTAGGGAAACTCAAATTATTTATTGTGGAAGATGCTGAGTTCTTATTCAAAGCCAGCCCTTTTTCAGATGTGATTCGAATCCCAGAAAGTTTGGACCGTTGTCAATATGCAATTTTCTCTACGAAATTTGATGCCCGTATGGAACGCATGCAAGAATTGTTTATGGCAAACGCCCAGATTGTTGAAGTAAAAGAATAATTAGCGGGCCTTTTCTATAATTGATCCATATTAAATTTATCAATTACGACTAAAAATGCCTTAAACTAAAAAGAGCCTTATCTTTTAGGACAAAGCTCTTTTACGAGAACACTATATGAAAATGAAAAATCTTTTATTTCGTTTTTATTACACTACTAATGTATAGTGAGTTGTGGACTGAAAGAAATAAATGTTGGGAAATGGCCTTTTTCTGTGGTGAAAGTTCCATTTGTTGATATTTTGATCCTTTTACTCTTCAAAAAACAGAACGCTACGCATGTAAATGCATAAAAAGGAATCAAATTTTAAGGGGATAAATATTCCAAAATACAAGGATTGGGCCTCCTACTAAATGTCTATAGTTATTGATGGTTATTAAAATACTATCATATTATTCTTTTTCATTGGTAAGCTGCGTAGAACTGGGATCTCTGCCCAAAAGCCTCTTTACGAACTCTAATACTACCAAGTTCCAAATCAGAAAACCTGACATAATCTTAAAGTAAAGGAATTAGGTCAAAAAAAGAAGAGCTTTTCTATAGTGAACCATTACAATTGTTTTACAGGTACAAGCATACACTTTTTATTTTTTTAAATTATCTTTAATCCTATCTATCTCCCCATTAAATTTCAACAGCACAGGTTGAGTTATCGAAAGTGTATGAAAAATTGGTTGACGTTTTTAATTTTGTGGTTTGTTTTGCCATTTTATGCGCAAACTTCTGAAAACACTATTTCGGGAAGAGTGACCGATGTATGGGAAGTTCCCATTCCAAATGTAAATATTTTGCTCAAAGACACTCAACGTGGAACACAAACTGATGAAGGCGGATGGTTCTCCCTAAATGCACAAGCCAATGAGGTTTTAGTGTTCTCTTCCCTGGGATATGGCACTTATGAACTTGTTCTTACGGAAACGGAAGAGATACTAAAAATTGTCTTATCGCCAATGGCAACTGAGTTGGATGAAGTGACCTTAAAGAAAAGGAAACGAAAAACCCAAAAAGACATTTTGGCCGAATTCCCCGAAAACACAAATCTGGTCAAGACCTCAAGAGGTGTTTTAAACAAAGACCGTTCTTCATCATCTTTTCAGGTTATCAGCGGTAAGGATTTGGTAGCGACAGGACCTGATTTTTTGACTTCTTTGTTATCCTATAGTCCTAGTATGAGGGTTGTTCGAGTGCCTGAGGTAAAGGTTTATTTGCGTAGAATAGCCTATTCCATGTATGATTCCATCGGGACACCTCCGAAAGCCATTTTTGATGTGGATGGGTTCATCCAAGAAACTGCACCTACGTATCTATCATCACATGATATAGACCGTATTGCCATACTTGAGCGTAATGCTGCGATTTCCAGATATGGACCTATGGGAGTTGGAGGGGTTATTGTAATCAACACCAAGGCCACTACCCAAGTGGATTACAGTGGAGATGTTAGGCAGTATGATAATTCCGCTTTACGGGACAGTCTAAATGAACTGTTTATAGACCAAAGTAGGAATGCGCCCATACCACCTGATTAAATGGAAGCTTTTTGGAAGATTTCCTAATAAATTATACGTGCTTATTTTAACGAAGCGAAATTATCAATATTTAATTTTGCTTTTATCCGGTTGTTCCATTTAACCAAACCTTCATAGTCACTACCGTCACGAGTTTCCTTTTCTATTTTTTTCACTTCGGATGAAGCCCCCTTGTACATGTCATCATAAATTAATTTTGCCTCATCAAAGGTCGTATTCTCCGTAATCCGGGAAGCGGCCAATTGTCTATAAACCTCATAAATATCAAAAATGATATTGAAATAGACCAGCTTATTTTTTGTACGCTCATAGCTGAATTGAGAGGAATCGATATCCAACAAAGTTCGGCTCACTATTTTTGTAATCCCATTTTCACCTTTATAACTATCCACCATATAACAGATGTTAATATTGTCTTTGTCTTTTTGGGAAGGTTTGCTTTGCATCTGTTGAAATGGTGAATCGTAGGCTATTCCTTTTGTTATATTGGCACCTGGGGTATTGCCCAAGGTACCTTTTCCTTTTTCTTCAGAGGCTAAATCATGTAAATGCCCCCAATTAAGCCTGCGACCTTGCAACCATGAAAGCACCGTAGGTCTTGTAAATTTCAGATCATCCAATGGGATGTAATTATTAAAATTAATCAGAAATCCATTTTTTTTCATGAAGTCCATCGACCTGTTTTCATTGATACTTTTGGGAAATTGGTAGTTGGTCTCCCAAAAATCATTGGATGCCTGCAAGGCAATCATTTTGTCATAATCGTTGTTAAAAGGAATCGCCTTGGTAAAATAAGGATCTTCAAAGAATGCATCGTAATCAAAGAAATATAGAAAAGTGCGTGAATCGATGATTTCCGAAACATTTTTAGATCTGTAACCCATTTGAAAGTTAAGTTCCAGATACTGGATCTTTTCTGGCTCCATAGGGTTAAAAACAATGTTGAGCTGAATCTCCTTCGGGGTAAGTACTACATCTGGGTTGATGGAAGCCAATGCATTTGTTATGGGATCAACCGCCGAAAGTTCTATTTTTTTGATCATCAACAGTTCAGGGTCTATCAACATTTTACCATTAAACAATCTACCATTGGCCACTTTGGGAGAAAACGAAATGGATACTTCCTCCTGGCTACAAGTAATGCAATCATCAATTTTTACATGGTATATTCTTTCAATGGCATTAAAGCTCAAATTCCCTGGATAATCCGGTAATATTTGTTTGGAGTCCCCAAAAAGTTGAAAGTCGCTCAAAATTTTGGTGTTGTCCAAGCTATAAAAGGGGAATGATCTGTTTTGGCCAAACCGTCCACTTTTTACCCTGAGATCCAAAATACCTTTTGCTAAATTTTGCTCACTGTTGTAGAAGCCTTCTACATGTTCTATCGGAATATTTCTTGTGGAAGATATCATGGTCAGAAAAGCCTTGCTGACGGAAGTATTTTTGCTCTTTCGGTAGACTTCTATAATCTTACCCAATAGTTTATAGGGGTAAACCTTGTCTTGGCCGGCAGTCAGCACAACTTCTTCCAAAACTGCAACATCCGTTTCCAATTTAAGTTTGGATTCATTCTCAAAATAAGATAATACTGTTTTTTTTGTTTTAAACCCTAAGTGTCTTACCTCTAGGGAATCCTTTGAAAAAACACTATCCACCGCGAACTTACCATCCTCATTGGTTATAGTAGAATGTGCTTTTGTGCCATAAATCCTTATAGTACAATAAGGCAATGGTTCATTTGACATGCTGTCGTAAATAAAGCCTTCAATTTTAGACTGGGCCAAACTTGTTGAGCCAGTAATAATTATCAAAAAGAAAATGATTTTTTTCATTCCGATTACTTCGCCGTTAAAAGATTATTCACACTAAGTTAACCGTTTTATTTTTATGACGTGATTTGATTGGAGGTTTATTCCTTAGCTTTTTTTAAAGGAATTTGCACTAATTTTTGTGATGAAGAATGTACCTCTAATATCTAAGTTTTGAAAGCGGTTATCAAGGACTCCACTTATTCCTAAATAAAGGGTTAAATTTATTCCACTCAAGTTTTCGATTTGGGAATGAAATGTATTTAAGGGAATATTATGTTTCGAAAAGAAAATTTAGGAATATATAGTCTACGCTTGCCCCATACAAGGTTGTGCTGAACATTTAATTGGTTTACAGAATATATGGTATTAATAGGACCCAGCTTGGGTCCGCCTTAAATTATTCAGATAAATGGCAGATTTTGAATTATTTGAACCTAAGAATTGGTTAGAACTGCAAGAATACTTATTCAATGAAAAAGACAATAAGATCGATAGGTTTCGTTCTCCTTATGCCTATAGAGGGGTCTATAATGCCCAATTTGGATTAGAGACCAGTCTCCAAAGATTGGGAAGAATACCTTCCAAGGTAGAAGGTACCATGATCAGAAACTTTAAGAAGTACTCGCCGATAAACACCTTGATCGATGATTATAATAACCTCTGGAACTGGATATCCTTGGGACAACACCATGGGCTGCCTACAAGGCTAATTGACTGGACCCACTCACCAAATGTTGCATTGCATTTTTTAACGGAAGACATGAGTACTTATAATGTGGACGGAGCCATCTGGATGGTAAACTATGTAGCACTAAGAGAGCACCTCCCGGACGAGCTAAAAACACCCATTTTGAGCAAGGATATATTCTATTTTAGCTCCATGGAGCTGAAAGAAACTATTGGTAATTCCATAGAGGAACTATATGATTTTTCAAGTAGGAACACAAATACCATGGTGTTTTTCGAGCCACCTTCCCTTGATGATCGCATAATTAACCAATTTGCACTTTTCTCATTTATGTTAGATCCGGATTCCAGTCCATTGGACTGGCTTAAAAACCATCCCAAATATTTAAAAAAGGTCATTATCCCATCAGGATTAAAGTGGGAAATAAGGGATAAGCTCGACCAAGCAAATATTTCTGAAAGGATCATATATCCTGGCTTAGAGGGAATTTCCAAATGGTTGAAAAGGTGGTATAGCGATAAGAACAAGATCAAGTAATTTTACAGGTTTTTAATTCAGAATTCGCAAAAAATTAAGAAAAAATAAAGTCAGACCGATTTAGGCGAAAAATACTTAAAAGTTTATAATTGATATTTAGCCTGTTGCTAATCAACAACTAATACTTATAAATTAAGATTTTGTCCTATTTTTGATTTGAGGCCGTTTAGTGTTAAATTGGAAACTCAACCCCTGTTAAATTTAGGTTAGGGAAACCCGTAAATATCCCAAATCCTAAACTCCTTATTCTATTGGTCAATTATGCTAAAAAGTATGATGTGAAATATTTAAATAGAAAACTAGAGACTAAAAAAACGACGTTGACAAAATATTTCATTTTGTCCGCCATACTGATTTTCTTGTTGGCCTGTCAGAACAAAATAGAAGATGACCCATATATTTGGAAAAAACTTAAGGTAACGGCCACTGCCTATAATTCTTTTCCTTCCCAAACCTCCGCAATACATCCAGGGATAACTGCTTGGGGTGATTCTATAAAACCTGGTATGAAAATAATTGCCGTATCAAGGGATTTAATTCCTTTGGGATTGGATTACAATACTCCTGTGAAAATACAGGGCGATACCAGTATTTATTTGGTAAAGGATAAGATGCATTCCAAATGGAAAAATCGCATCGACATTTACATGGACGAGGATAAAGAAAAGGCCTTAAAGTGGGGGAGAAAAAAAATAACCATCCACTATGGGGTAAAAAAGGACTCCATAGAAATAAAATGATCTTGTATCTTTATTCTATCAGTTTATATTCCAAAAAAATAATGAAAATCAGCATCCTATTGTGTGCCCTATTCCTAGCCATATCTTGTTCCGTAAATCGGGAAATAATTGACCGACCCATCATTTTTGATCAGGAGCGCAATAATCTCACCTTGGAATATTTGTCCGACCATTATGGGCTTGTCCAAGATACACCTACTATAGAGCCTAGAATGGTAGTATTGCACTGGACCGTAATTCCAACCTTGGAAAAATCGTATCAGGCATTTGAGTTACCTACTTTACCAGATTGGAGACCAGAGATAAGCGCCGCCAGTGGATTAAATGTATCCTCCCAATTTCTGGTTGATCAAGATGGTACCATATATAGGCTAATGCCCGAAACTACTATGGCAAGACACGTAATTGGTCTAAATCATTGCGCTATTGGGGTTGAAAATGTTGGAGGAACAGGAGATAAAAAACTTACTAGGGCACAATTAAGGTCCAATAAATGGTTGGTGAAATATTTAAAATCCAAATACGATATCGATTACCTTATAGGCCACTACGAGTATACCTTTTTTGAAGATCATGACCTATGGTTGGAAAAAGATCCAGGATATAGGACGGTAAAGACCGATCCTGGTGAGAAATTTCTAAGAAGAGTAAAAAGAGCCTCCAAAAAACTTAATTTTAAGCCTACACCGACAGCAAAATAATATGATGATATCTAATAAATTTACCCTAATCCTTTGTTTTTTGATAGTATTTTCAGGCTTTGGGCAAGAAAAGGATTTTACTTCCAGTATATATGCAAGCTATGAAAAATATAAGGAATCTTCTTTGGACAAAAGAAGGTTAAAACATACTGACATACAGCCCCTAATAAATAAATTAGCCAACATTCCCAATTTTAAGGTGGCGGTGGTAGGTAAATCCATTGAAGGGCGTAAGCTTTCCTTGATCAGTATAGGAACAGGTTCAACCGATGTTTTTCTATGGTCGCAAATGCACGGCGATGAACCCACGGCTACTCAGGCCATATTTGATATTTTTAATTTTTTAACCAGTACCGATTTCAAGAGCGAAAAAGAGAACATTCTAAAAAATCTAAAGCTGCATTTTTTACCCATGCTGAATCCGGATGGCGCAGAAATCTACCAGCGGAGAAATACCTTGGGCATAGATATCAACAGGGATGCACTCGCATTGCAATCGCCCGAAGGAAGGACCTTAAAAAAAGTACGGGATAGTTTAAATGCAGATTTTGGATTCAACTTACACGATCAAAGTACTTATTACAACGCGGAGAGAACGAACAAGCCTGCTACTATCTCGTATTTGGCTCCTGCCTTCAATTATGAAAAGGACATCAATGAGGTACGTGCCAATGCCATGAAGGTCATTGTCTATATGAATAGCATAATTCAAAAATACGCGCCAGGCCAAGTAGGACGTTATAATGACGATTTTGAACCAAGAGCCTTTGGGGACAATATTCAAAAGTGGGGTACAAGTGCCATTTTAATAGAATCCGGGGGATATAAAAATGATCCTGAAAAACAAGAGATAAGAAAACTAAATTATGTTTCCATACTATCGGCCATTTATAGTATTGCAAAAGGCAACTATAAAAACATACCGCTTGAGGGTTATGATAAAATTCCAGAAAACGACCGTAAACTGTTCGATCTAAAACTCAATAACCTTACTTACAATTTACTGGGCAAAAATTATGTGTTAGATGTGGGCATACACCAGTTGGAAGTGGATGATGCATTGCACCAAAATTATTACAACAGCAGTAGGGTAGTAGACCAAGGAGATCTTTCTACTTATTATGGCTATGAAACTTTGGAAGGAAAAGGATTCACAATGACTGCTGGAAAAGTATACCCAAAAACCTTGCCCTCTTTAGAAGAGGTATCAAAGTTAAAGGTGATAGATCTATTGAGGTCGGGATTCACCTACGTTAGGGTGGAAAATATTCCAAAAGACAAAAGCTTTATATCGCTACCCATCAACGTCATAGGCAAGAACTACAAGGTTCCGGAATTTAATATGCGGGTAGGTATAATTCCAAATTTTTTACTGGAACAACAGGGCAAACCCCGATATGCTATTATCAATGGATTCCTGATCGACCTAAAAACGGGGGAAGGTAATTTTAAAAATGCTTTGATTTTAAGGTAGTTCTAATACCCGTAAGAGATGCGCATATTATCTCCATAAATAAGTATCCAGTATAGCATTACAATTAGAATGCCGACTATAGAGATGAATATGGTAATCGCTAGGCCCTTAAACCAATTGGATAGCTCGCTTATAGCGCTATATTGAATAATGTCGTTGATTACAACCATGATGTTTTATTTTTAAATGATACAAAATTTATTTTTTAGTATGCATTATGAACATTGGTAGGTTGGGGTTGTTATTAGTAAAACAACTATCGCGCCAAAAACCCTACTTTTCGTTTATTAAATGCGCTTTAGCATCTATGGCCACTTATCACAAATAGGACTTTTGACCGGCCATTGTTCGGAAGCGTTTATCAATAAGTTAACTTATCCTAATGTGCCACTAAGACAAAAGTAATTGGATAGTTTTGTTTAAATTGGGCTGTTTTATGTTCTTTCTTCATAAACAGCAATAGTTAAAGTATTTTAGAAAGGGCAAAATATAATATCAATAGTCACAAATATCAATTTACATGTCAAGTAACATTCGTTTTTTTTTAGCACTTTTTTTATTGTCCATTCCATTAACCTATGGTCAGGAAGCACGTCAATTTAAAATACACTCCCATAACGACTATCTTCAAAACATGCCATTCTGGGATGCTTATGCGCATGGGGCCAACTCTATTGAAGTAGATGTTTTTTTAAAAAATGACACCTTGTTTGCTACCCATGACGAAAAGGATATTATTAATAACCACACTATTGAAAGTCTGTATTTAAACCCGCTGGAGAAGGTATTGGAATTACAATTGGGAAAAACACAGGAATTACAGTTGTTGATCGATATAAAGTCTGAAACCTATTCAACACTAAAGCAGATAGTCTCGGTTTTAGAAAGGTACCCTAAAATAACGGATAACCCCAACATTAGGATGGTTATATCGGGGAATAGGCCCAAACCTGAAGAGTATAAAGATTATCCATCGCATATTATGTTCGATTATCAAAGTCTGGACAATATTCCCAACAGCGATGCTTGGACAAAAGTAGCCTTGATAAGCCTTCCTTTTCATAAATTTTCTAGATGGAACGGAAAGGGTAGATTAACAGCCGAGGACCTGCAAAAGGTTAAAGCAACCATAGACAAAGCCCATAGTTTTAATAAACCTTTCCGTTTTTGGGCCACTCCCGACTCAAAAACAGCTTGGAAGGCCTTTAATGATTTAGGTGTGGATTATATAAATACGGATATGCCGGACAAAGCCTCTGCCTATTTACAAACTTTAGGGAGTCGGGTATATTACAACAAGGCCAAATCTGAGATATATACACCAACCTACAAATCCGATCAAACGGAAAAACGCGTTAAAAATGTCATATTGCTCATTGGAGATGGCAATGGGCTCACCCAAATTTCATCATCGGTACTGGCCAATGGGGGAAATCTTACCCTAACTCAATTAAAAAGTATAGGTTTTATTAAGACGCAATCCTCGGACGATTTTACTACGGATTCTGCTGCGGCAGGTACGGCATTGGCTACTGGCACAAAAACCTACAATAGATCTATTGGTATGGCCACTAATGGTAACCCTCTGCTTAATATAACCGAACTATTACATAAGCATCAATTTGTAACTGGCTGTATAACTACCGATAAAATTGTGGGTGCTACCCCAAGTTCTTTCTATGCCCACCAAAAAGATAGGGATGACATTGAAGGTATTGCCAAAGATCTTTTAAAGAGTAAACTATCCCTTTTTGTTGGGGGAGGGGAGTCCAATTTTAACCAGGAACAATTAGAGGGACAGGGGTTTTCAATTTTAAAAAGTGTACAAGAAATAGGAGGCAGCAAGAAAGATAAAATTGGATTGTTTATCGCAGAGAACGACGTACCCAGCTTTTTGGAGGGTCGAGGAAATATATTGGCAGAAGCCACAAAAAATGGACTTCAATTCCTAAATGCGAAGAACAAGCCTTTCTTTTTAATGGTGGAGGCCGCACAAATAGATTCATACGGGCACAAGAATGAGGTTTCCGGAATAGTGACCGAAGGAATTGATTTTGATGTGGCTATAACCGAGGCCATTAAATTCGCCGATAAAACCGGAAACACCCTAGTGGTAATTACAGCGGATCATGAAACATCAGGATTTACTATGCCACAGGGAAATATGGAAAATAAAATGATAGAGGGCGATTTTACTACCGATGACCATACGGCGACCATGGTTCCCATTTTTGCCTACGGCCCATATTCACAGGAATTCCAAGGCGTCTATGAAAACAGCGACGTTTATCACAAAATTCTCCAAGTCTTGGATGTAAAGGCATCCCAGAAATAAAAATCTTTAAAAATCAAGGTTAAAAATAAACCCCCGATGCTTGGCATCGGGGGTTTATTTCTATAATACTTCAATTACCCTTAGTCTTACAAGGAATCTGCATCCAATAAGGCAAAAAACTTATCCAGGTTTGGAATAATTACAATTCTGGTACGTCTGTTTTTGGCCATATTTTCCCTATTGTCATTTTCAACCAATGGCAAATAGCTACTTCTTCCCGCAGCGATCAAATTAGCAGGATCAACATTGTACTTAGTTTGTAAAATTCTAACAATGGAAGTGGCTCTCTTAACACTTAGATCCCAGTTATCCTGAAACATTGCCGTACTAATCGTCTTAGAATCGGTATGTCCTTCCACCATTACTTCCATGCTTGGTTCAGAGTTGATCACCTCGGCCAATTTCGCCAAAATATTATTGGCTTTACTACTTACTCTGTAACTCCCTGAATTGAACAATAGTTTATCAGAAATATTGATCATGACCACTGTTTTGTTGATGTCAACAATTACATCATCATTTTCATCAGAAATAGATTTCTTTAGATTATAAGAAATAGCAAGGTTCATGGAATCTTCCATAGTTTTTGCCTTGGCCAATTCACTAGGGTCAATTTTTGCCAAAGTAGCCCTCATTTTTTGTTTTGTGTTGTTGCTCATTACAGCGACATCACCAATACTACTAAATTGAGAGTCATTTATTTCTTGTAGAGAATTTATTTTTTCGTTGTACTCTGTCACCCTCGCTTCAATTTTAGAGACTTTGGATTCCAATTCCTCTTTCTCTACTCGGGTTTTTGTCAACATGCTCTGGGTGTTGGATAAATCACCTTCAAGTGCTACATATTTTTTCTTAGATACACAGGAGGCCAATACTACCATTCCCATCAAACCAACTAATATTACTTTTTTCATTTCTTTTTGATTAAAAAATTTACAAATAGTTTTCTGTAAGGTTATACGGGCATATAGCGGAAAAAGACGTTTTAGTTTAAAGAAAAGTTAATAAAAAAAAAGAGCATCAAATTAATTTGATGCTCTAAATCATTGATTAAAAGTTACTTAATGGCTTCTATTGACAGCCTCCTGTGAATCCTTTTGCGTTAAATTTAGTTTGTACAGCACCTTGTCTGTTGCCTTCCTTAACTTGAATGGCCAAGTTGTTGTCACCACTTCCATCACGTTTTGGACTACAGTATTCAAAAAGGTAAAAACTATTCGCCTGTTCGGAAACCCTAAAGGAAATATCGTTGAAAGTAGTTTCCAATTGCTCTTTATTACCTGCAAATACGCTAAATGTCTTCCCTATTTTTCCCAAAATATCAGCATCGATTTCCGCGCCTAATCCAATACTAAAGAAGGCTATGTTCTTGTTGGCATTGTCCACTTTTTTCAAAGCGGCAGTTTGGGTATAACGGGACGCCTGATCGGTTCCATCTGTAAAAATAACAACAGAGGCAGCACCTATACGATCATTGGTAGTACTTGCTGCCAATAATTTTTCTGCCTTGTCCGTAGCCTTAATTACAGCTCCGTATAAATCGGTAGAGGGATCATTGGAAATATTAGCATTAATTCCTTGAATGGAAGTAACTAAATCCTGTTTTACATGGGTAAGGTCATTTAATACATGTAGTTTATCTTCTCCGTCAAACCAATAAATGGCCATTTTAAACGATTCAGTGTCTACATCGGGCATCACATTGTTCACAAAGCTTGTGGAAGCCATTTTTAATTCCTCCATACTACTGCTCAAAACACTGTTACTTAAATCCAATACTAAAATAGTATTGTTGTTGAATATTTGTGAATTGGGAGAAATCCGAGCAAAAGATTCAGAAGTAGAAATAGTATTAAAGCATGCATCATTCCTACCTTGCTCATAAATTGTAAACTGACTTGCCTTAAGCCCTGGAACAGGGTCTCCGTCCGTATCAGAAACCTTAAAAAAGATAGATACCTTACCCGGTAAGGTTGTAAATTGATCTTGGATGGATAAAACCAATTCGCCATCACCTAAATTTAAACAATCATCTACTGGCTTTCCAAGACCCAAATCCCCTCCGGTATTTACGCCATATTTCACATCATCATCCGCATTACCACATGATACAAATAAGGCAATGCCAAAGCATAATGCCGCCAATCTAATATATAATTTCATTTTCATAATTTTTAACGTTCAACTAGCAGAACGATCAAATCTATTTAAAATTATAATAAAGTATAAATTGGGTGTTAATATTTGTTAAAGACTTTATTCACATTTTTACGGCAGCTTTCATACCCACTCAATTATGAAAGATATTAGGCTCCATTAAGTTTGTTAGGAAGACCCACTAATTATCATACCTACTGATTATTAGACCATTGTACACGGATTCAATAAACCTGATACTTGGTCAACCATAATTCAATAAAATAAAAGGACTGAAAACTTTGGTGCCCCAAGGTAACGAACACTAAATTTTTGTATTTTACACTATACTTTGGAAGTTAAAGCTTGGATTCGCCATGAATATACATTATTGTACAGATTATGAAAACATGAGTCAGATGGCTTTTGATTCGCTATTATCCCTATTAAAGGACAAGCCAGAGCAGCTGATCTGTACCGCAACGGGACATTCACCCACTGGGCTCTATGAAAAATTAGTGAAATCGCACAAAAGCTTCCCGAAAGTATTCAAGGAATTAAAGATTATAAAATTGGATGAATGGGGAGGGACCAATGGTGACTATCCCAATACTTGTGAGCATTATCTTCAAAAAAATCTTTTGGAACCCCTAGATATTCCCAAAAGCAATTATATTTCTTTCGACAGCAGCCCAACTGATGCAAAAAAGGAATGTGACCGTATGGATAACGAAATTCAGGAACACGGCCCAATAGACATCTGTATTCTAGGCTTGGGGAAAAATGGACATATTGGTTTTAACGAACCCTCCAAAATATTGTACCCAGATTGCCATATTGCGGATTTAAGTGCCTCTTCACTAAAACATCCCATGGCTAATAAAATGATGACCAAGCCAACCTATGGTTTAACCTTGGGAATGGCCAATATTTTAAAGTCGAAAAAAATTATTCTTCTTGTAACAGGGCCCAATAAAAAAAAGGCCATAAAACGATTGTTGAACAAAGAAATAACCACTGCATTACCAGGCTCCTTTTTATGGTTACATCCAAATGTGGACTGTTATTTGGACAGGAGCTCCCTATGAATTAATTTATTGGCTAAAATATTAGCTGACATCTACATTTGTGTTAATACATGGTGTTTAAAGGGAAAAGACCATAATTTTGTATGAAATATCCCCTTAACAAACTGTTAAATTAATTCATTCTTTCCCTAAATTTGGTAACTTGTAAGGTATTACTTTTATCAACTTAAAACATCAACTATGCCAATATACAACATCAAAGTAAATGGAGTTTCCAAAAGTGTAGATGTTGCGGAAAACACCCCCCTGTTATGGGTTTTACGCGATCATTTGGATTTGGTTGGAACAAAATTTGGCTGTGGTATTGCCCAATGCGGCGCATGTACTGTTCATTTAGGGGGCAATGCTATAAGGAGTTGTTCTTTACCGATAGCCTCGGTAGCCGAGCAGGAAATCACCACTATTGAAGGGCTTTCAGATGATGGAAGCCACCCGGTTCAGGTGGCCTGGAAGGAAATAGATGTGCCTCAATGCGGTTATTGCCAAGCCGGACAAATAATGACGGCTTCTGCATTTTTGGACAAAAATCCAACTCCCACTTCAAGCGAAATAAAGACAGCCATGCATGGTAATATATGCCGATGTGCCTCCTATACTAGAATTCATAGGGCCGTTGAAGTTGCTGCTGCCAAAATAGGGTAATCCGTTCCCAGGGGAACATTAAGATTACCATATTCGCTTACCTCTAAAAAATATATCCTTGAAATATTGAGGATAAAAAAACTAAAATATTATGTCAACATCATCAATAACTTTTAACAGAAGGTCATTTATTAGGACTTCATCACTTGCCAGTGGTGGACTGCTAATAGGTTTTAATCTATTTACCGCCTGTAAGCCTAAAGTGCAACCACCTGTAGATATTTCCCAGTTAAATTTTAATGATTTCAACGCCTTTATAAAAATAGCAGATAATGGTGCTGTAACGCTGTTTTCCCCTAATCCTGAAATTGGTCAGGGCGTAAAAACAGCTATGCCCATGCTAATTGCAGAAGAATTGGATGTTGCTTGGGATCAAGTTTATGTGCAACAGGGAATTTTGGACACCGAAAATTACACCAGACAGCTTGCAGGGGGTAGCCAATCGATCCGACACGGATGGGAGCCTTTGAGACAGACCGGGGCCACGGCTCGACAAATGTTGGTGAATGCCGCTGCTGCCAAATGGGGTGTAGATCCATCGGAATGCACTACTTCGGAAGGGGTAATCAGCAATTCCAAAGGAGAGACCTTGGGATATGGCGATGTAGTCAAGGAAGCGGCATCCATGGAAGTTCCGGAGGGGGTAACCCTCAAGGAGCCAAAGAATTTCAAGATTATTGGAACCGATGCCACAAATGTGGATATTGACAAAATTATTACCGGAAAACCCCTTTTCGGATTGGATTATAAGGCAGAAGGAATGGTTTATGCCAGTGTTTTACGACCTCCAGCCTTTGGTCAAATATTGGATTCTTATGACGATACCAAAGCCAAGGCAATGCCTGGTGTTATCGATGTAATTAGAATAGGAGAGAAGGCAAAAGAACTTTCAAAAGAAGGTGTTGGCAACTGGACAGTGGCCATGAGCAAGAGCGATAAAGTTGTGGTCATTGCAAAGACTACCTGGGAGGCGCTTAAAGGCAAGGAAGCTATTTCAGCCCAATGGATCGATGACGCTGTTATGGAAAGTACCGATTTCCAGGATAAACAATTAATGGGATTATTGGACGGAAAGGAATTTAAGACCTTAAGAAAGGACGGAGATATTAATAAAGCCTTTTCACAAGCTGATAAAATATTGGAACGCACTTACGAATCTCCTTTCTTGCCACATAACTGTATGGAACCTATGAATTTTTTCGCCAATGTTACAGCTGAAAAAATTCATTTGGTAGGTCCTGTACAAACGCCTGAATTTGCGGCTACCGCAGTAGCAGGCATGCTCGGAAGGGACATTAAGGACGTTCATTTGGAAATGACCCGTATGGGTGGAGGATTTGGAAGACGACTTTATGGCGATTTTGTATATGAAGCGGCCGAAATTTCAAATGCCATAAGTAAACCTGTAAAGCTGGTATTTTCCCGTGAAGATGATATGACTGCAGGGACTTATCGCCCAGCCATAAAATATAGAATTAAGGCTGCCATAAAAGACGGTATGGTATCGGCATACTATTTAAAGGAAGCCGCCATTAACGGGAACATGTATGGATTAATACCTAATTTCTTCCCTGCCGGGGCCATAGAGAATTACCAAGTAGATGTAGCCAACTATCAAAGTAATATAACCACAGGGGCCTGGAGAGCACCTTATACCAACTTCTTAGCTTTTGCCGAACAAAGCTTCTTCGATGAACTGGCGGAAACCATGGAAGTAGATCGCATTCAATTACGTCTGGATTTATTGGAAAAAGTAAAAGGCACCACGGACGAGCGTATCGAATATTCTCCTGAACGCATGCAAAATGTAATCAAAGTAGCCGTGGAAAAATCAGGTTGGGGCAAAAAAAGTGATGGTGTATACCAAGGTTTCGCCGCCTATTATTGCCATAACTCCCACGTAGCTGAAGTTGCCGATGTTGAAATTGAAAACGGAATGCCTATCGTTAAAAAAGTGACCTGTGTGGTGGATTGCGGAATAGTCGTTAATCCGTTAGGCGCCAAAAATCAAATAGAAGGGGGTGTAATAGATGGTGTAGGTCATGCTATGTTCGGTGATCTTACTTTTGAGGACGGGAAACCGCAATCACAGAATTATGACAAATACCGCTTGATCCGAATGGGTGAAATTCCTTTGGTAGAATCCCATCTGATCCAAAATGAAATAGCACCAACGGGATTGGGCGAACCAACATTACCTCCTGCCGGAGCGGCTGTAGCCAACGCCCTAAAAGCAGCTACAGGTAATAGATTTACCCAACAGCCTTTCTCTAAATTCCCGGAACTAATGCAGGTACCGGCAAAAGCTATAATAGGATAAATATGACAATATTACTTTTTGGTGTTACGAAGGACATTATTGGTAGTTCCACATTGTCCATGCCAAGCTCAAGCGAATTTGGAGTGAAAAAATCCAAGACCGTTAAAGAACTTAAGGACTACTTGGGTAAAATGTACCCTGAGCTAAAAAAATTATCATCTTTGGCCGTCGCAGTAAACAATTCTTATGCAAATGATAACACCATAATCGATAATTTTGATGAAATTGCACTTATTCCGCCCGTAAGTGGTGGATAAGTAAATAAAAAAGTGGATTAATGCTGATAGACAATCACAATAGAAAAATAAACTATTTACGGTTGGCGGTAACCGACCGTTGCAACCTGCGCTGCAACTACTGTATGCCTTCGGAGGGAATAAATTTTGCTGAAAAAGACTCCCTCTTTACCATTGAAGAGCTCTGTAAACTGAGTGAAATAATGGTAGGGCAGGGGATAAATAAAATTAGGATTACCGGCGGCGAACCTTTTGTCAGAAAGGACCTGATGATTTTATTGCGCCAACTTTCCAATTTAAAGGGGTTACAGGATATTTCTATAACCACCAATGCTACATTGATCGGCCCGCATATAGCAGAATTAAAAGCGCTGGGCATCAAGAATATCAATGTTAGTATGGATGCTATCGACAAAAACACCTTTGAACGGATTACACGAAGAAATCAGTATGAAACCGTCTATAATAATTTGGTGAAATTAATTGCAGAAGGTTTCAATGTTCGTATTAATTTCATTGCCCTTGAAAATCAGAATACCCAAGATATCATACCTATTCTCGAGGTGATGAAGCATTACCCCGTATCCGTTCGCTTTTTGGAAGAAATGCCATTCAATGGCGGCAGTAAATCCTTTAACACCATTGCCTGGGACTATAAAAAAATATTGAGCCATATCCAGTCGGAATACCCCGATATTACCAAGCTAGAGTCTCCAAAAACCTCTACCTCCATTAATTACAAAATAAAGGGGCACAAAGGTACTTTTGGCTTGATCCCTTCCTTTACCAGAACCTTCTGCGGCAGCTGTAATCGCTTAAGGATATCTGCGACAGGGGATGTAATTACCTGTCTGTACGGTAAACCTAGAATGAATCTTCGGGAAGTTATGCGTGGGGAAAATGCGGAAGAAAAAGTTAAAGCGCATATTCTCAACGCCATTGGCAGCAGGGCTAAAACTGGGTTTGAGGAACAGGAAAAATATGACGGAATATTTGAAAATTCAATGACCTCTATTGGCGGATAATTCGTTCTGACCCATACCCTGAATAATCAAGGTATAGGACAGAACCCATAAAAATTTAAATACACATAATGAGCTCCACTAAAATATATGGTCTAGTACTTACCGGTGGAAAAAGTACCCGAATGGGAACAGACAAAGGGTTGATAGCATATCACGGTTTAGCACAACGTGATTACCTTTACAACCTACTACAGCAGGTATGCGATAACACCTATATGAGCATTCGCGAAGAACAGGCATCGGAATTCACTGAAAATCAGAATCTTATTACTGATCAAAACAAATTTAAGGGCCCCTACAACGGACTCCTAAGTGCCCACAATTTTAATCCAAATGTAGCTTGGTTGGTATTGGCCTGTGATCTACCACTAATGGACCTGGACGCCCTTGAACAATTAATCGGCTTTCGGAACCCGGACAAAATGGCCACCGCCTTTGCTACAAGGGAAAGTGGCTTGCCAGAACCGTTGTGTGCCATTTGGGAACCTTCGGGATTACAAAAATCATTGGACTATTTAGAGAACGGCCCTGGTACCTGTCCGCGTAAATTTTTGATCAATGAAGATATTAAATTGGTATTTCCAGAGAACGAAGAAGTATTATGGAACGCAAACTTCAAGGAAGATTATGAAAAAGTATTGCTAAGACTAGCTCCAAATTAAAGGAACCAAAGACCCACAGAAATTATAACAATCGGATTGTTTTTTACAGATGAATTTCAATAGATACCAGAGACAGACCATTTTAAAGGATTTTGGACCTGATGCCCAACAAAAGCTCCAAAATGCTAGCATCTTGGTCATTGGAGCCGGCGGATTAGGTATCCCTGTACTCTTATATCTTAATGCAATGGGGGTAGGGACTTTAGGAATTGTAGAGCAAGATATTATTGAAATCACCAACCTACAACGACAAGTGTTGTATTCGGAAAAGGATTTGGGAAGGTCGAAAATAGAGGTTGTATTGGAGCGATTAAGGATGCAAAATTCCACCACCCACTTTAAAACATTTGATACATTTCTTACCAAGCACAATGCATTGGAAATTATTTCTCAATTTGATGTCGTAGTAGACTGTTCAGATAATTTCCCTACGCGCTATTTGATCAATGATGCCTGTGTGATTCTAAAAAAGCCATTTGTTTCAGGTGCCATACAAGGCTTTGAAGGCCAGCTTAGCGTTTTTAATTACCAAGGTGGCCCTACCTATAGATGTTTGTTTCCCAATATGCCTACACAAGCCGAAATACCAAATTGTAACGACAACGGGGTGTTGGGTGTCATTCCAGGTATTATAGGAAATCTTCAGGCTTTGGAAGCCGTGAAAATGGTTACAGGTATTGGCGAAATATTAAAAGGTAAATTACTATTGTTCAATGGTTTAAATCAATCCTATCAAACTATTACATTTACCCTTCAACCAGAGAATTTAAAGTTGGATAAACTTCAAAAATCCTATGGTGCAGCACTTTGTGAAACAACTGTCGGCATCAATGTGGAGGAAATTGAGAAGAAGTTAAACGCGGGCAACTCCCTTCAGATAATCGACGTAAGGACCGAAGAAGAATTTGAAAATTTTTCTTTAGCTCAAGTTAAAGCAGTAAATATTCCCTTGGATGAGTTAAAGGGACGAATTAAGGAATTGGACCTACAAATTCCGATCTATTTACTTTGTCAATCCGGAAAAAGGAGTGAAATGGCTGTAAGAATGTTAGAAGAATTGAATCCTAACCTTGTGTTATTTAATATCATAGGCGGAGTAGATAGGTTTCTAGCCCAGCATAAATAAACTAGTATTATTTGGGCCCCAGCGGTCTGCAAATTAGAAAATATGGCCTTGCATTACAATCTAGAGCGATTGGGATATTATTTTACCTCACCCAGAATTGCTGAAAAAAGCAGTTCTGACCTCTCCAAAGGAGAGGTGAAATAATATTGGAAACCCGTATACGCAAACAGGATCATAGCAAAACGATCTTTTAATTTTTAGATTAAAGCTGATTAAAACAACAGAACGATATGGCCAACCATTACGACTTAGAACAATTGGGATATAGGAAAGATGATATTCTTTTAATTATTCATGCGGATGACGCCGGACTTTCCTGCTCGGAAAATGCGGCTACTATAGAAGCTTTGAAAAAAGGGATTGTAAATTCCTATAGCATTATGGTTCCTTGTCCATGGTTTGGAGATATGGCCAATTTTGCCAAACAACACCCTCATTATGATTGTGGTATCCACCTAACCTTGACCTGCGAATGGAAACATTATAAATTTGGACCTGTACTGCCTTACTCTGAAGTCCCTAGCCTAGTAGATGCCCAAGGCTTTTTTCATTCTAAAAGGGAATTGGTAAAGAAATTGGCGAAGCCACGGGAGGTTAAAAAAGAACTGAAAGCCCAGATTGATAGGGCATTGACGGCCGGAATTGTACCAACCCATTTGGATTCCCATATGTACACCCTTGGTCTCACTACAGCACTTCTGGATATTTACAGGGAATTGGGATCGGAATACAAGCTGCCAATTTTCTTAAGTGACCAGTTACTGGAAGGTGTTGGCAATCCTGATTCGCTACAGGAATCGGACAACATGGTACATAAAGTATATATAGGCAATTTTGATGCTATGCAAACCAAGGGCTTAGGGGATTTGTATGCCCAATTTATCAAAAACCTGAGTGCTGGACTAAATGTAATTTTGATCCATCCGGCTTTCGACAATATGGAAATGAAACAAGTCTGTGTGGACCATCCCAATTTTGGTTCCCAGTGGCGACAAATGGATTTTGATTTTTTTACCAATCCCCAAACGGCAGCTCTGCTTAAAGAAAGGAACATTAAACCCATAACTTGGAGAGAAATTCAAGGGACAACCCTATAACAAATCTCCTATTAATTGTAACTTGTGTTCCATGATTTCCTTTAAAGACGCTTATCAAAAAGTTTTAGATCTCCGCCAGGATTTTGGCAACGAACAGGTTCCCCTTGAACAAGCTATGGGGAAGGTTCTTGCCGAAAATGTTATGGCTGATAGAAATTTCCCTCCTTTTAATAGGGCTACCAAGGACGGAATTGCTATTAATTACGATGCCATTGAAAAAGGGCAGACCTCCTTTAAAATAGAAGGCGTATTGGCTGCAGGAATGCCATCCCAGCTTTTAACAAACACAGCCAATTGTACTGAAATAATGACAGGGGCAGTGGTGCCTGAAAATGCCGATACCGTGGTCATGTACGAGCATTTGGTCATAGAAGACGGTTGGGCCAGTCTAATAAAAAACCCAAAACAGGGGCAAGACATTCATCTAAATGGAAGTGATCAGAAAAAAGGTGATCCAATCCTAGCAAAACATTCGATCATATCAGCAGCTGAAATTGGCGTATTGGCGGCAGTGGGCAAAGCTTCTGTTTTGGTAAGAACGCTACCAAAGGTGGCCATTGTCTCTACAGGGAACGAACTGGTAGAGGTACAAGAAACGCCATTACCCCACCAGATACGCAAATCCAACATCCATACCCTTTTCGCAGCCTTGTCAGAAGAGGGCATCGTTCCAGACAAACTCCATCTCCCAGATGAAAAAGCGAGTATTAAAAAAGCACTTAGTTCCACTTTAAAGACGTATAACGCGATTCTATTAAGTGGTGGGGTATCCAAGGGTAAGTTCGACTTTATTCCACAGGTGATGGAAGAATTGGGCGTAGAAAAAATATTTCATGGCGTATTTCAAAGACCCGGTAAGCCATTTTGGTTCGGAATTCAAAATGAAACTAACACAGTGGTCTTTTCCTTTCCGGGAAATCCAGTTTCCACCTTTGCCAATTACAATGTCTATTTTAAAGATTGGCTTAAACTATCCTTAGGTTTACCGCTCCCAAAAATCGATGTTATTTTAAAGGAAACAGTAGAAGCTAAGGGAGATTTAACCTTATTGTTGCGGGTTAAGCTGGAGTTTAATCGCGGGCATTTATTAGCCTCCTTGGTAAAGGAGAATGGTTCTGGTGACCTGTGTAGTTTGGTGAATACTGATGGATTTATTGTGCTTGAACCGAAAAATGAACTATACGAAGTAGGGGAGTTGGTTCCCTTTGTCGCGACCAGAGATTTATAATTATAATGACACACGAACTCAAAAAAATAATACGCGAATACCAATCGGCCACTTCCAAGGGCTTAAAGACCGTTCTAGCCACGGTGGTTGCCTTGGATGGTTCTTCCTATAGAAGACCCGGTGTGCGCATGCTGATATTGGAAGACGGGCATATGGTAGGTGCAGTAAGTGGTGGATGTGTTGAAAAAGAAGTTGTACGACAGGCAAAGCCAGTTTTTGACGATCAAATCCCCAAAGTAATGACCTATGATGGCCGATATCGATTGGGTTGCGAGGGCATACTTTATATTCTATTGGAGCCTCTTAGGCTGGATACCATATTGTTGGAAACTTTTGAGCAAACTATACTTTCTCGTCAAAATTTTAAAGTACGCTCTTATTTTGAGAAAAAAGAGGGACTAAATACCAATTTCGGCTCAACCTTCTTATTGGGTGACAAAGAATTACCACTGTTCCCGGGCTATCATGGCAAAGATGATCTGGAAGTCTTTGAGCAAAGCATGCAGCCGTGTTTTAAGCTCTTTATCATTGGAGCCGAGCACGATGCAGTACAGTTATGTGGTTTTGCCGCTTTAACTGGATGGGAAGTAACTATTATAGCCGACCCTAGCGAAGAAAAGGACATACTGGATTTTGAAGGTGCCCATGAATTTCTAGGAGTACTGCCCGAGGGCTTTCCTTTAAAGGATATAGATCAACATACGGCCATAATTCTTATGAACCATAGTTACTCCAAGGACTTAAAGTATCTGTTGACATTAAGTAACTCAAAACCCATATATTTAGGGCTTTTAGGTCCTCATAGACGACGTGAAAAGTTGTTTAATGAATTAACGGAACTTAGCCCAGAGATTACATACGACTTTTTAGATGGGATCCATGGGCCAGCCGGACTTAATATAGGAGCGGAAACACCTCAGGAAATTGCCATAGCCATAGTTGCCGAAATCCTTGCGGTTTCCAGGCAAAAAAAACCTATACTTTTAAAAGACAAAGAAACCGGGATTCACGATTGATGAACAAGGAGCCTAACATAGCTATTTTGATCATGGCAGCTGGGACTTCCTCGCGAATGAAGGCCATTAAACAATTGTTGCCTTGGGGAAATACTACTCTAATCGGTAATGCCATTAAAAATGCCCAGGATTCCAATCCAACTACTATATTGACCGTTTTAGGGGCCTATAAAGAGGAAATACAACAAGAAACGGACTTTGATCTAATGGAAGCTATTTATAATCCCGATTGGAAAATGGGATTGGGAAATTCCATTGCTTGCGGTACAAAGCATCTGCTAGAACAAGATCAGGAGTATGATGGTATTTTAGTGATGCTGTGCGACCAACCTTTTATAGATCGGCAGTATTTAAATACACTGATAGACAATTTTATAAACTCCAATCATACTATTGTGGCCACGAACTATACCAATAGGGTAGGAGTACCCGCTATTTTCGGAAAAATCCATTTTAAAGCCCTACAGACATTGGATTCGGATTTTGGAGCTAAGGACATCATCAAAACCCATATAAATAGTGCCCTGACAATTAGCCCGAACGGAAAAGAGGTAGATATTGATACCATGGAAGAATACGAGCGGCTGCTTAAGAGTGAACAGTGATCAGTTTCAAGGTTTAAGGTTTAAGGTTTAAGGTTCAAAGTTCCTATTTATTTAATCCAAAAACTATTAGTGTCATTGCGATGAGCTAGGGCGAAGAAGCAATCTCTTTCTTACAGAGTAGGCGGTGGTAGTTTCAGGGTTCAAGATTCAATTTGTATAAGAACTGAATTAAAGTGAAACTCAAAACAATTCTTATAACACTATTGCTATTGAATCCATGATATGGATATTTTTTTGCTCCAAACTTCGTGTTGTCGGCTATAAAGTATAAATTTAGAATCTAATCCAATGTTGGCATGTCCTTAAAAAATTTATCCCTTGTTTTTATTTTACAAATAGCTTTTACGACTACGCTATTATCCCAAGACATGAGTTTTGAGGAGTACAATCCGGTATCTACCCTTAAAGTTTCAGGGGAGGAAATCCACAGGGCAAAATTTCCATTTATAGATGTACATGGTCACCAGTATCAAATGCCAACCCAGGACCTCTCCCTGCTTATCGCCGATATGGATATGCTCAATTTGGGAATCATGGTCAATCTAAGTGGCGGGTCGGGAGAGCGGATTAAACAATCCCTGCAAAATATCAAGGATCATTATCCTAACAGATTTGCTGTCTTTGCCAACGTTGATTTTGATGGAGTAGGCAAAGCTGGTTGGTCCGAGAAGGCTGTTGCGCAACTGGAAGCCGATATTAAAAACGGCGCCAAGGGACTTAAGGTGTATAAGAGTTTAGGATTAAGGGATACAGATACCTCAGGAAAACGATTGGCCGTAGATGATGACCGCTTAAGTGCTATATGGGAGAAATGTGCGGAAATGGGCGTACCCGTTCTTATTCACTCCGCCGATCCCAAACCATTTTGGGATGAGGTAAATTCAGATAATGAAAGGTGGTTGGAACTTAAGACACATCCCCGCAGAAAACGTTCAGCAACAGATCCAGCCTCCTGGGAGCAAATTATTGGGGAGCAACACAACATGTTCAAAAAACACCCTAAGACCAAGTTTATCAATGCCCATATGGGATGGTATGCGAACGATTTGGGCACCTTGGGGAAATTATTGGACGAATTGCCCAATATGTATGTGGGTATAGGAGCCATTATTGCTGAATTGGGCAGACAACCTAAAAATGCACATAATTTTTTTGTAAAATATCAGGACAGGGTCCTTTTTGGTAAGGACAGTTGGAAACCTGAAGAATTTCCTACCTATTTCAGAGTATTGGAATCCGATGACGAATATTTCCCTTATCATAAGAAATACCATGCCTTCTGGGCCATGTATGGAATGGACTTGCCAGATGACGTACTCAAAAAACTATATTACAAGAATGCGCTTAAACTCATTCCTGGATTGGACAAGACCTTATTTCCCAAAGATTAACAGCGCTTTTAAATGCGACTATTTCCTATCTACAGGTTTTTGAATCTTTTCCAATTGTCCATATTCCTGAAAAATACCACATGAAATTGGTTTTTTAACTAGGGATTGTACTTTTCTTCTTTTGGCCAAAGCTTCAATTTGAGGTGATAAAAATGACATATTCGACTATTTTTTGTGATATAAAATTACATTTTTTATAGAACGCCAAGGAAATTAAATTGTTGTTTTAATGTTAATTTTTTTCTCGTTTTATATATTGCCTAAATTCCATTGAGCTTCTATTTCACAACATCCCACATTTAACTGTACCCCTATAATGTTTCACTAATATTTAACAGTTAAAAGGCTACGATTTTATATTTTTCCATAAAAATTGAACCTCTGCCATACATTTTCCGTAGGTAAGGTAAAATCAAGTTTCTGTGTATCCAAAGGATCAAAAAGGCTTAAAGCCGTGGTTGTTTAAAAGTATAGCTGTCTTTATTGGCTTGTGCTACCTTACGGTGCCTTTGCAGCAGGGGTTAACGGAACTGATGCACTTTTTATCACATTCTTTTGATGATGGTAGCCAGCATCATTCCATTGCCTCCCATTCCCATGGTTTTAACGACCACGACTGGCAGGATAAAGCCCAAACCAGAACATCATCCTATACATTGGAAGCCCATGAACATATAGAATCGAACGAAATAGGCCTCCACGACCATCCTCACCCACACAATCCGGACAACCATAGGCATGAGATTATAGATTTTATGAGTATGGCATTTAGTGCTTCAGCCCCAACCCATCAAGACAACGACAAGTTTCAGGTACAACCCGAATTGGACAAGCATCTAGTGGTTAATGATTACAAAACTTCCCCAGCTATCCCGACTTTTAAAAAATCATATTTTTCCAACATCAAGGAAAACACTTCAAAAGGAATTCAAACCTTAATTCTACCTCCTCCAAAACCACTTTGTTGATTTAGTAGTGTACAATAATTTTGAAAGGTAACCAATGTCCAATTCTGGAACTAGTTGGTTTGCTACTTCATTATTATTGTCCAATCCCAAGATACTTTAAAGAAAAGGCATTCTTCTTCATCCTATTCACGGCTACGCCCATGAACAGGAAAAGCATGCCCTATAAATATATTAAGAATAGCAAATGGCTATTCGGCACAAAACTTAAAACAATGAATAAAAATACACTAGTCGTATTACTCCTATTTCTTTCTGTTACCTTAAATGCCCATACCATTAACGGAACAATAATGAACCAGGACAAAGCGCCCTTAAGCGGAGTAGGGGTTTACAATAAGAATACGGGCAACTATACCTACAGCAATAGTTCGGGAGTCTTTAGCCTGGCAAACGTTAACACCAATGACCGTATCTATTTTTACAGTCTTGGTTTTAAGAACAAAGAACTGCTCATAACCGAAAGTCAGTTGGACACCACCCTTGATATAATTTTGGAGGAGGCTGCAGTTTCCTTGGATCAAGTAGTATTGGTATCCAATATAAATGCCATGAGTAGCTTTGTTAATGTGGACGTTAAATCCGATCCTGTAAAATCCTCCCAAGAAATCCTAAGGAAGGTACCTGGCCTTATCATTGGGCAGCATGCCGGTGGAGGTAAGGCCGAACAAATTTTCCTAAGAGGTTTTGATATAGATCATGGAACGGATATCGCTATAAATGTAGATGGTTTGCCCGTAAACATGGTATCGCATGCCCATGGCCAAGGTTATGCAGATATGCACTTTATAATTCCGGAAACCATAGATAATATAGATTTTGGAAAGGGTCCGTATTATGCCGACAAGGGAAACTTCAATACCGCTGGATATGTGGATTTGACCACCAAGAAGACCTTGGATAAAAATATGCTAAGCTTGGAAGCCGGAAAATACAACACTTTAAGGGGTTTGGGAATGTTCAAGCTTTTGGAAAGTGAGGATGACAATGCTTATATCGCATCGGAATATTTGATTTCCGATGGTGTTTTTGAGGCACCACAGAATTTCAACCGGATAAATGTAATGGGGCGTTACAATCACAAGGATAATAACGGAAATGAGATGAATCTAACCGCCTCGCACTTTCAAAGCAAATGGGACGCTTCTGGGCAGATTCCACAACGTGCAGTTGACAATGGCACTATTGGAAGGTTTGGTGCCATAGACGATACGGAGGGAGGCAATACCAGTCGTACCAACCTTTTAATAAACCACCAAAAACAATTGGACCAGCATAGCCAATTCAAGTCCAAGTTCTTTATTTCTAAATATGACTTTGAATTGTACTCCAATTTTACATTTTTCCTAGAAGACCCTGTGAATGGCGATCAAATAAAACAGAAGGAAAATAGAACCTTGATAGGAGGAGAAACTAGTTATGATAGAACCATACACTTAGAAAATAATTCACAATTCAGATTCAATACAGGTGTAGGGTTTAGATATGACGACGCAAATGAAGTAGAGCTTTCCCGTACCTTGAACAGAAAGACCGCCCTTGAGCGACTTGCTTTTGGCAATATTGATGAACTAAATGCCTATGGGTTTTTGAATATAAACTACAAAATTAACCAGTGGAACATTAACCCAGGTGTCCGATTGGATTATTTAAAATTCGATTATGAAAATTTAATAACGGAGGCCTATGACCAAAAGAGTGAAAACAAACTTGTTATCAGTCCAAAATTAAATGCCATTTTCCAGGCGTCCCAAGATGTACAGTTTTATGCAAAAACAGGTATTGGCTTTCATTCCAATGACACAAGGGTTGTGACGGCCAATAATGGTGAAAGGATCTTACCCTTGGCATTTGGAGCCGATATTGGCACCATTTACAAGCCTAAAGACCGATTGGTATTAAACATGGCACTGTGGCAACTTTTCCTAGAGCAAGAGTTCGTTTACGTTGGGGATGCGGGAATTGTTGAACCTAGTGGCAAGACCCAACGCTTTGGGGTCGACTTTGGAGCGCGGTACCAGCTTACAGATTGGCTATACGCTTATGGGGATATCAACTACACCTATGCCAGAAGTACCGAAGAACCTGAAGGCCAAGATTATATTCCCTTGTCCCCAGACCTAACTTCCTCTGGTGGGCTTACCTTTAAGGGCTTAAGGAACTTTTCAGGAGGAATAAATTACCGCTATATCAAGGATCGGCCTGCCAATGAAGACAACTCCATTCTGGCGGAAGGGTATTTGGTGACCGATTTTAATATCAACTACACTTTTAAAAATTGGAGTTTGGGAATAATTATCGATAATCTATTTGATACCGAATGGAACGAGACGCAATTTGCAACAACCAGCAGATTATTTAACGAACCAAGTCCTGTGGAAGAAATCCATTTTACACCAGGGACACCTTTTTTTGCTAGGGGGAAAGTATCGGTAAGTTTTTAATTGAAGTTGTACTCAACTTTTAAGCTCCTTTCCCTAAAGTGGGGAAGGAGTTTTTTTTAAATTAACGGCTTTTTAAAACCCTTAAGAGTTGTCTTACCAGAATTATAGGTACACATCATTTGGCAGATTGCCGCGCTAGGCCTGCCTGACGGCTAGGCAGGCTCGCAATGACGAAACAGGGGTAGCTTTTTTTATATGGAAACCGGATAGTCACTTCGACATGAGCCTATTTTAGGCTCCCGATAACTATCGGGAGAGAAGTCGCACATACTAGGCAAAAGTCAGAAGTCAGAAGCCAATTGTCAATATTCAGAATTCTCGACTGCACTTACTAACATTATAGTCACTTCGACATGAGCCCATTTTCAGACTCCCGATAGCTATCGGGAGAGAAGTCGCACATACTACTTTAAAATATATTTTTTCTTCGGAAAGGACAAGAGAGCTAGTTTCAAATGAAGTGCATTTTTTCAAATACTCAATACTTACTGTTCACTGAATTCTGTTTACTGTTTACTTCTGCTCATGAGTTCTCGATACAAAATGCCTACTGGCATTTCACTCGAACTGACGGGGAAGTAAACTGTTCACTGATTACTGTTTACTGCCAAATCTCAAACAACAGTTCTCGATACTAAATGCCTACTGGAATTTCACTCGAACTGACGGGGTACAAACCATTCACTTCTAACTATTTACGGCTCAATACCAACTATTAGTCGATTATTATTTACTTCGATTTCGACTACGCTCAATCTCCGTTAGAACTTTCGACTTTAAACTTTGAACCATTATTTATGGACTACCCTTTACAATTAAATAATTGCCGAAATACACTTGCTACTGCAGGAATTGGACTGATTTTTTCGATTGGTTAAAAACTAAAGACTCCTCCCTTGTGACGAAGGGAGGTGGCTTCGCCATAAGCGAAGACGGAGGGTTATGAAATCCCAAGGTTTAGACATAAAATCATGTAAGTGAATAGATCTAGGGTCTGGGGCTTCAAACTCCCCTCCCGATAGTTATCGGGACTTTCCCCACTGTTGGCGGGCAATTCATTCCCCTCTTCGTTCCAAGAGGGGAGCCTAAAGGCTCGTCACCCGTTCATGAGTTTCTCCCTTGCTAATTGGGCGTTCGGCCAGACGTAGTAGTCACTTCGACATGAGCCCATTTTCAGACTCCCGATAGCTATCGGGAGAGAAGTCACACATACTACTTTAAAATATTTTTTTTCTTCGGAAAGGACAAGAGAGCTAGTTTCAAATGAAGTGCATTTTTTCAAATACTCAATACTTACTGTTCACTGAATTCTGTTTACTGTTTACTTCTGCTCATGAGTTCTCGATACAAAATACCTGCCGGCATTTCACTCGAACTGACGGGTTACAAACCGTTCACTGCTAACTATTTACTATTCAATACCAACTATTAGTCGATTATTATTTACTTCGATTTCGACTACGCTCAATCTCCGTTAGAACTTTCGACTTTAAACTTTGAACCATTATTTATGGACTACCCTTTACAATTAAATAATTGCCGAAATACACTTGCTACTACAGGAATTGGACTAATTTTTTCGATTGGTTAAAAACTAAAGACTCCTCCCTTGTGACGAAGGGAGGTGGCTTCGCCATAAGCGAAGACGGAGGGATATGAAATCCCAAGGTTTAGACATGAAATTATGTAAGTGGATAGATTTAGGGTCTGGGGCCTCAAACTCCCCTCCCGATAGTTATCGGGACTTTCCCCACTGTTGGCGGGCAATTCATTCCCCTCTACGTTCCAAGAGGGGAACCTAAAGGCTCGTCACCCCTTCATGAGTTCTCGATACAAAATGCCTACTGGCATTTCACTCGAACTGACGGGTTTTAAATCGCTCACTATCAAATTAATACCGTTTACTGTTTTAGAGGAAGGAGCTATTATTTTCGTCATTCTTTCAAACTACCCCCCAGACAGCTATAAAAAGGATATGACCCTTATATATGCAGGAGCTACTAGTGCGATTTCTCATATTCATTCGAAATGACTTTCTATTTTCAATATTCAACTTTTATCTAAATATAGTTTCCCACTTCAATCATACGGACTCAATGGTCACTTCGATATGAGCCTATTTTTAGGGCTCCCGATAGCTATCGGGAGAGAAGTCGCACATCCTAGGCATTCCGATTTTGACTACGCTCAATCTCTTTAGAACTTTCGACTTTGAACTTTATAACTTTATAACTTCCTATAAAATCTTCTCTTTTTCAATTACACTAAGTGCCAGTCTGATGGTAGAATATTCCAATTTTTCTTCAAAATACTCGTAATACGGTTTTAAGGCTTCAGGATCTTTAAGCTCTTTCTTGGCTTTGGCTACTAATCCTATGGTTTCCTTATCCACAAACTCATAAATAGCCACATCCTTGCCGTCCGAATAGAGTTTGGCCAGATGGGAAAAAATCGTAGTGGGCTTTAATTTCCTTAACTCGGCTATTTCTTCAATACTCTTTCCTTCTTTATAAAGATCATAAGTATCCTGATAGGTGTGCGACTTCTTTTTTTTCTTTACTTTTTCTGCTTGAAAAGCCTTGATCTCCTGAATAAATAGGTCTCCGTACACTTCCAATTTACGTTGGCCAACTCCATTTATTTCCATTAGTTCTTCCTCACTAGTCGGCCTTTCGGCTTCCATTTCCTTTAAGGTAGCATCGTTGAAAACTAAATAAGCAGGGATATTCTCCTCCAAAGAAATCTGGAACCTTAGTAGTCGTAGGCGTTCAAAAAGAGAGTTTTTAGTTGCTGGCTTCTTGGCTTTTTGTTCTTTTTCCAAGGCCATCCTTTCCTCTTTTTTGATCGGTTTGCTCAACATTACCTTTGTCTTTCCAAATAGGACATCTTTGGAATAGGGGGTTAGCTGTAAAACATTGTTCTTGTGAAAGGCAATCTCACAGAAACCCTGATTTATAAGTTGAATAGCGTAATGCTGCCAATCGTTCCAAGAAATATCCTTCCCGATGCCAAAGGTTTTGATTTCCTGATAATTTTTATCTAAAACAGCGGCATTTTGGGCACCCCTTAAAACATCGATTACAATTCCCGTAGCTTCAGCTTCTTTTAATCGGGCTATGGTGGATAATATTTTTTGGGCGATAATGGTACCATCAAAAAATTGGGGCGGATTTTTACAGACATCGCAATTACCGCAATCCTTCACTAAAAACTCGCCAAAATAACTTAGCAAGATCTTTCTTCTACAGGTGGATGCTTCGGAGAACTGCTTCATTCTATCCAATTTGGCCAACTGTACCTCCTCATTGGCCGCACCCGATGCAAATCTTTGAAGCTGGATAACATCCCCATAACTGTGGAACAAAAGGGCCTGTGCCGGCAATCCGTCCCTACCGGAACGTCCTATCTCTTGATAGTAACCCTCAATGTTCTTGGGCATATTATAATGAATCACCCATCGTACATTGGATTTATCTATTCCCATTCCAAAGGCAATGGTGGCGCATACGATCTGGGTCTTATCAAAAATAAAACTCTCCTGCACCTTGCTACGGCTATCAAAATCCAAGCCTGCATGATAGGCCGCTGCTTTAATGCCGTTGTCCAAAAATTTAGCTACCAAGGTCTCGGTTGATTTTCGACTCAAGCAATAAATAATACCAGATTCATTAGGTTTTTTCTTTATAAATTGAAGTATTTGGGACACCCTGTCATGGGCAGCCCTCACTTCTAAAGCAATATTTTTCCTATCAAAGGAGGCCAAAAATTGTTTTGCCTTGGGAACCTTCAACTGCGCCATAATATCCTGTCTCGTGGCCTTATCGGCTGTGGCCGTCAATGCAATTATAGGCGTCAAGGGAAGCGTACTTTTTAGAAATCCCAATTGTTGGTAAGAAGGTCTAAAATCGTGCCCCCATGAGGAAATACAATGCGCCTCATCTACAGCCACACAACTTATAAATTCTTCCTTTAAAATAGGGGAGAGGCCTTGTAAACTTTCAGGGGCCACATAAAGCAATTTCAGCTCTCCTTTATGGGTCCTGTCCAATATTTCTTGCTGTTCTTCGGCGGACTGACTACTATTAAAAAATGCTGCTGGGATACCATTGGCCTTTAGTCCATCCACTTGGTCCTTCATCAGTGCAATTAATGGAGAAATAACCAAGGTGGTTCCTTTAAATAAGAGGGCAGGTAGTTGAAAACAAATAGATTTTCCCCCACCAGTAGGCATGATCACCAAACAATCCTTCTTATTTAGTACAGAAGTAATAATCTCCTCCTGTTGATCTCTAAAGCGATCAAAACCAAAGTATTTTTTAAGATAGGGGTATAATTCGTTCTGGAAATCGGGCATGGGTATCGGTAAAACTGTTGAGTGGCCGAAATTAATCATAATTGAATCACCATTACAAATTTAATGGGGTTAAAATCCTCAAAAATAAATCAAAATTGAAAGTAACTCCCTAGCTGATCTTAGCCTAAAAATGTTAAATTTATCCATTGCAAACCTTTATAATTTTTAATAATGAACCTTTACCGTAATTACTGCCTTGTTCTAGTCTTTGTATTAATATTCTCCACTACCTTAAAGTCACAAGAATCCTATTCAGCTCCCAAATTGACCAACCCGGATTCTTGGTCGATCATTTTGGTTCCCGATACCCAGACTTATGTGAAGTTTGAAAGAAACCAGGGCACCTTGGAAACCATGACCGCATGGATCAGTGAAAATATTGATGCCTTAAATATAAAAATGGTTTTATGTACTGGGGATCTGGTACAGCATAACGAACTTTTAGTTACGGATAAAATTAATGGAAATGCACCCAGTAGGGAGCAATGGATGGCAGTTTCACACGCATTTGAACGATTGGATGGTAAAGTGCCTTATATCTTAGCTGCCGGTAACCACGATTTTGGCTATAATAATATGGAAAACCGAAATTCGAACTACAACCAATATTTCCCTGTACATAGAAACCTTTTAAATGCCAAGGCCTTAAGGGCGGCTGGAAAGAACATAGACGGCCTGCCTTCCGTGGAGAATGCTACCTATGAATTTATATCTCCACAACAACGGAAATTTTTGTTTCTGAATTTGGAATTCGCACCGAGGGACACCATTTTACAATGGGCCAATAATGAGATTTCCAAAGATATATACAAGGACCACACCGTAGTCTTGCTCACCCATTCTTATTTGAATGCCGAAAACAAACATAAGGAAAAGGAAAACTACCCGATAATTGATGCCAACTATGGCAAGTCGATATGGGAAAAGTTAGTGGCGCCTTCCAAAAATGTGCAAATGGCCATTTCAGGCCATATTGGCTCTCCGGATAATTTTAGGAAGCATACCGCTTTTAAAGTGGATAAGAATGCTGCCGGAAAAAAAGTGAATCAGATTACCTTTAATGCACAGGCAATGGGTGGTGGTTGGAATGGAAATGGGGGAGACGGTTGGCTTCGGATCATGGAGTTTTTGCCCGATGGAAAAACGGTGATCACCACTACATTTTCACCCTATTTTGCCATATCGCCCACTACACAAAAAATGGCCTATTCAAAGGATAATTTCAACAATTTCACTATACAATTGGACTAATTGCACTGATTTTCAGGACAATTTTAGTTTCATTTATAGGTAACTAACTTAAAACCAGCGTATAATCCTCAATTAAAATTAAATCAGAAGCTAACTCCCTGTCCTGTCTTATCATTAAAAATGATAAATTTATCTATTGCAAACCTTAATAATTTATAATAATGAACCTTTACCATAATTACTGCCTTGTTCTTGTTGCCGTATGTTCCCTCTTTACCGCCCTGCAGGCACAGGAATCCTATTCTCCCCCAAAATTATCCAATCCGGATTCCTGGTCCATTATTTTGGTCCCTGATACCCAGAGCTACGTAAAATTCGAGAGAAACCAAGGCACCTTGGAAACCATGACCGCCTGGATCAGCGAAAATATTGATGCCCTAAATATAAAAATGGTATTGTGTACTGGGGATTTGGTGGAGCAAAACGAACTTTTGGTCTCTGATAAAATTAATGGCAACATGCCCAGTAGGGACCAGTGGAGGGCAGTATCGCACGCGTTTGAACGTTTGGATGGAAAGGTACCTTATATTTTAGCGGCAGGCAACCATGATTTTGGCTATACAAGTGTTGAAAATCGGAAATCGAACTACAGTCAATATTTTCCAGTGCACAGGAATCTATTAAATGCCAAGGCATTACGCGCTGCTGGCAAAAATATTGACGGTTTACCTTCTGTAGAGAATGCTACCTATGAATTTATTTCACCACAAAAAAGAAAATTCTTGTTTCTAAATTTGGAATTTGCCCCTCGGGATACCATTTTAAATTGGGCCAATAATGAGATTTCCAAAGAAATTTATAAGGACCATACCGTGATTATGCTTACCCATTCCTATTTGAATTCCAAAAACCAACATATGGAAAAGGAAAACTACCCAATAATCGATGCCAACTACGGCAAGTCCATTTGGGAAAAGTTAGTGGCGCCTTCCAAAAATGTACAAATGGTAATTTCGGGCCATATTGGTTCCCCTGATAATTTTAAGGGGCATACCGCATTTAAAGTAGATAAGAATGCTAATGGTAAAAAAGTGAATCAGATCACGTTCAATGCGCAGGCCATGGGTGGTGGTTGGCATGGAAATGGGGGAGACGGTTGGCTTCGAATTATGGAGTTTTTGCCCGATGGAAAAACGGTGATCACCACTACATTTTCACCCTATTTTGCCATATCACCCACTACACAAAAAATGGCCTATCAAAAGGATGATTTCAATAATTTCACTATACAATTAGACTAATTACCCTGATTTTCAGGACAATTTTAGTTTCATTTATAGGAAGCTGGCTTAAAACCAGCGTGAAAATCCTTATAAAATCAGTAAATTTTGTACGATATTTCTTAATAAAACATACTATAGGTCGAATATTGCCGTTTTTTTTAACATAATATTATATAAGAGCTTATTTTAGCCCTCGCTAATTATGTTTTAAACCCCGCATACCATGAAAACATTCCACTATTTAATTTTAAGTTTAGGCGCTTTTTTAATTTTTGGTTGTAGCAATGATGCTATGGACGATTTGAACAATACGAGTCTAACGAACGAACAGGTTAAATCCCAAATGCAGGTCAATTCCATTTCGGATGGGCTGGACGAGTTGGTTTCAGAATTATTGATCAACGATAAAGCAGGAAAAAGTAACAAAACCAATACAGAGTGCGCAGCGGTAACATTTACCGAAGAAAGTATATCGGTAGCTTATAACCAATGTATCATTCAGGGTAAAACTATAAGTGGCACTATAGTGCTAACGGGTAACAATGGTAATACGGATGGCACCAAAGGGAGCTTTGAGGTTACCTTTAGGGACTTTAGCTTCAACGACCATATCCTGAACGGTACAAAAAGTTTTTCTTTTGATTTTTCCGATTCCAACAGTCCCACATTTACAATAATTACAGATGCTACCTTCGAGGACGCCAATGGAAATTCTGTGAAATGGAAGGGAAATAAAGTCCTTACTTGGCACCTTGACCAAATTAATGCCGAAGGAGCCGATGTTACTTGTACAGGAGATTGGAATATTACCGTAAACGGTACTATCTATGAATTTACAGTGACAGCACCATTATCCGCAGACTTGGGTTGCGCCTTTATTACTTCTGGCGTGGTACAATTGGAGGTAGATGGTATGACCGCTTCTTTGGACTTTGGTAGTGGTACATGTGACCAAAAAGGTACGGTTACCTATCCAAATGGAGACAGTGAGGAAATAAGCTGGTAACAGCTGAATAAATTACTTATAGATTTTAATAAACCCCCGATGAATTTCATCGGGGGTTATTTTTGAACATTCACTTTACTCAATTGGTTTTTATTAATTTATGTGGGTGCATGAATCATCGATTTCTTTGCTTGTGCAATATCTTCTCAACTAAAACCCATTCAAGTAATCAAATGCAGTACACATAACCAAATCTACCTTTCATTACACTCAATTGGTTTTTATTGTTTTTTAACGGTTTTCGTGAATCTTTGATTTAGTTCATTGATTTCTGATTGTTATTTCAAGGTATTCATGAACCTTCGGTTTCTTTGCTGTCCAATGAAACCGACGAAGGGAGGTTAAGGAACAACTTATTCTTTCATTTTACTCAAGTTGTTTTTATTGTTTTTTAACGGTTTTCGTGAATCTTCGATTTAGCTCATTGATTTCTGCTTGTTATTTCAAGGTATTCATGAATCTTCGATTTCTTTGCTGTCCAATGAAACCGACGAAGGAGGTTCATGAATACCTTATTCTAAAATAAACAAGCAATGAATAAAACGAAACCGCAGGTTCACGAATTCATATTTAAGAAAATAACCTGCCATGAGCTAAACAAAAGAAAAGACCCTTCTTCACTATGTGGCCCCTAAAATCTTGGGATTTTATGACCGATGCCATGTCCTAAATTATTTCCAAGGCTTCAATAATTCTTTACGGCCATGACATCTCCACTACGGCAGAAGATTGCCCCTAGAATGCACTTTGAGGACAATGTTCAACGGCATTAAATAAGGAGTAAAAATTCTTCGACACTAAAGGTTAACGGAACAGATAAACGGCCTATTTTTTATTTAAACTTTAATATGCCTAGGTTAGCTAAAGAGGTTATCGGGATTAGTGTTAAATTAATGGTTAGGGGCAGGAGGGGAGTGGTGGGTTGCTAACTTCCTTTGACAATAGGTGAATACCAATAAAAAGCAAGCTTCCAGAAGAAAAGTTACCGTTTATCGAGAAAATAATCCGTTACACCGATGCTGCGAAGGTGTTAATTTTGGTTTAAAGTAATGTTAATGAGGGATTTGCCCCATTTAAAATGGGATTTTTGTTGTATCTTAATACTGCAAAACAAGAAAACCAAAATTATATAAGAGTAAACCACAAAAATCTGTTAACCCTAAAACAACACTTATCCTATGGAAACAACCCCAAAAATTAGTAGAAATTTAATTAGCCGGCCTTCCAGCAGTGGATGTATTCTAAAATTGGAACGAACCAATAACGATTTGTGCCAATTGGAAAAGAAATTGACCTCCTATGTATGCGAACCTAACACATACACCTTATTTATTAAATCTGAAACACTACGGCAAACTTTGCGAACCTTAAAAAATTCGAATGCTGAATTGATCAAGGCCTTAAAAAGGGAAAAGGATTTAAAAATTGAACTTTTTGAAAAAACCATGGCTCAAATTCGTTCTTATATTGAAATACAACAGTCAATTGAGGAATACAGTAATCTATTAAGATATTAAATGAATCCTGTAATTTTCCCGATTATATAGTAAGCATTCGAGGGGGCAGAATTATAATCATAAGAGAATAATAGGATAGAAAAGCTCTGAATATAAATATTCAGAGCTTTTTTGTGTTTTTACGAATAGTATCTTATTTGCAGATTCCCGCCATTTCGTCCATAAGACCATGTCCTCGGACTTTACTAAAATAAAAAATAACTTACTTATTGTTAGCTACTTACAGCTACAAATTCATAGTTGTTATTCAACAAAAAAAGCCTTGGATTGTAAAAATCCAAGGCTTTAGTGTTCAGGGGAAACTTAAATTACTTAATTTACATTAGCTCCCACATTACCCTGGGCCACTAAAGTGTCCAGGTCTTCGGTGCTTAGGTGTACATTAATGTATCCATCTATACCTAAGAGGGCATCATAATCCAATGCATCTCCAGCATTAGCTTGGGTTACGTTGGTTACACTTATGCCATTATCTCCCATGACACTGCCCAAAGTAACGATAACCGCTCCAGGAGCATCTGCAACAGCGCCAGTATGAATATGTGCCGGGTGTATTGAGCCTGCTGTTGTACCAACCAATTCCAATGTCACCAAGGTCTCTTTGTTTACTCGCTCGGAAAAGGTAGCCGTTCCAAATATGGCTGCATTACTAACTGCTGCCAGATCGTAGGACACCTCGTTGCCAGTAAGTTCGTTCTGACCTATATCGCCCTGTGCTACCAAAACGTCCAGTTCTGCGATCGACTTATGAACGTTGATATACCCATCAAATTCCAATAGCGCTTCATAATTAACTGCTGTTCCGGCATCGTCCTCCTCAATATGTGTCCAACTTTTTCCATTGGCACCTGCAACGGCCGAAAGGGAAATTACGATATCGCCACCTTCCGCAGCTGTATTCGCATGAATGTGTGCGGGATGTACGCCGTCAGCTGGAGTACCTTCCAATTGAAGTTCTAGGAGCGAGGCTCCACTTAAACGTTTGTGTACCGTTGCCGTACCACTAATGGTTGGCACCAGGACACTGTGAAGCGCAAATTCCTTAGATTCTCCCGTAAGCACGTTGATTCCTATATCACCCTGGGCTACCAATACATCCAATTCGGTTGCTGATTTGTGCACATTAATGTACCCGTCAATTTCCAACAAGGCAGCGTATGTAAGGGCTGCGCCGGTGTCATCTGCCTCAATATGTGTCCAACTTTTTCCACTAGCACCAATTACGGGTGAAAGGGAAATGGCAATATCACCACCTTCAGCAGCAGAATTTAAATGTATGTGTGCAGGATGTTCCCCGTCATCTGGAGTACCTTCCAAAGCAATCTCTAGGAGGGAAGCCCCACTAACACGCTTATAGATAGTAGCCGTTCCGCTAATACTGGCATCGGCAACACTGCTAAGGGCATACTCTCTAGAATCTGCCGTAAGTTCATTTACACCTATATCGCCTTGCGCAATAAGGGTTCCTAGATCAGTTGCAGATTGATGCACATTAATATAGCCATCCAATTCCAATATCTGGGCGTAAGTAATGGCGGTACCATTTTTAGTAGCACTTATAATAGTGGTACTTTCTCCTGTAGCACCATCAACCGCATTAAGGTCAATTATGATATCACCGCTCTCTGCCGCAGAATTAGCGTGTACATGCGCTGGAAAACTTCCTGCAGCGGTACCCGTTAATTTTAGGTTAACCGTTGCTGTACCGTCTTCATTTTCCACAACGGTGGCCGTCCCGGACACGGTAGCGTCCGAACGCGATTGTAATTGATAGGTTTTGCTTTCCCCGTCAAAAACTCCTGGGGGTTGATCTGTACTATCATCGTCAGAACAACTGCTGGCAATAAGTGTCGTTGCTGCCAGAAATAAATACATTATCTTTTTCATATACTATAATTTAGGGTTTAAACTGACTGTAAAATTATAAGGAAGGATTGGTGGGGCTTATTGGAGATGATTTAATTATTGACGCTAAAAAAGAATGCTATTAGAAAGCAGGGGATAAAGCTACAGTGAGAAGATGGACTGTATTTTTTAAGGTAGACAGTAGGGTTCTACAAATTCTATTTTACATAATGTAAATTATAGAACAAATATGCTTATAGCGTAAAACGGCGTATGCTTGCATTTTACATAATTGCAGATATCGGCCAACAGGACTATATCGTCAGCAATTATGTCAAAGCTAATTTGCGGCCAGTAAGACATTGGTAGTTATTATTCTTTTTTATCGCGTATGTAAAAGCCGTTTTACTGGACAGATTGTTTAGTAGCTGTATAGCTGTACTAATTTATATAATTACAGAAAACTCCTCAGGATATTTATAATTGACTGCAAACCATAATTTCAATATCCTGTACAAAAGCCCATGAATTTTCAAATACGCGATTCTCAGAGAACCGAAGTTAAAATAATTTTCCAGCTGGAAATTTCGGAATAAAGATGCTGTAAATTTTTTAGGAGATCCCCACATTATAGCCAGTCTGGTATGCCTTACCACAAGAATTAACGGAATAATACTTAGCCTAAGGCACCTGCGACCTATCCCTGCAATTGAAGCTTTACTTTAAGTGTTTTAACATTATGTCAAATACGACATAAATTCTGAGGATTGAGAATCTTTAGAATTTTGAGCGGTTTGATACGGCTGGGAAATCGATATTGGAGATTCACGAACACCTAAAATTATTATATGAGCGTGAGTAAACAAAAAAATGCCATTTCGCCTACTTTTCCGATTCAGTAACGCTTGCCAATCTGCCCATACCGAAAAGGTACGTTCGGGCGGGCGCCAAAATAAAAGTTAGCCTTTTAGATTCTTTTCAAATATCAGTCGCTATATGGGATTAATAATATAACCTAAAATCAAGTAATTTGCAGACATTGTAATGTCTTTGATGCAATTCTTCTACAACTTCTAACATATTATCATCTTCTTTAAATAAGTTAAAGAGTGCTATATCAAGATTTGAGCTGCTTATTCCATTAAATTCATTTCCATAGCCAGAAACACCTTTTGCGCCAGTGATATCTAAAAAATATTGTGCTTCCTCTTCGTCTAAATCTAGAATTTTTGCATTTGAAAAATGTAAAATCTTTCCTTTTAACCTTCCTTCAAAAATTTCTGCAATTTCCTGTAAACTATAGTAGTAGTCATTTAAACAAATACTATTTGCTTCACCTGTTATAACCAAGTAGATTATTTCATAGTCTTTAAAATTATGATCATCCAAAATAAGTGCATTTAAGCTATCTTCTAATCCTTCAATGGTGTCGCATGTTTTATATATACTTGCTATTCCATATTTCATGGCCAATTGTTCCAAGTTTTCTTGGGCTTCGGTAACCTTGTCCGTTTCTATTTCATGAACCCCTTCTAAACAATAAATGAAATAATCTGCATCTATAAATTGTTCATGGGGTAATTGTTGTCTTTTCTCTAACAAGTTTCTGAATTTATGTAAAGTATATGAAAAACAAAATTAATGTAACTCTTCTATTCTTTTCAGCGTTTTAATATAAAATAACATTCCACACCCATTTATTCATAGCTTATTATTTTAAAGTAAGGAATTCATGCACCTCACGAAAACGTTCGGTGTCACTCCCCTCCTGCCCTCGGCTCGCATAATAAGCCCGCCTGTATTTCAAAGTCGGGCAGGCCCGCCCGTACCGAATAGGGGCACGTTCGGGCGGGTTTTTATTCATTGCTTGTTTATTGTTTTTTAAAGGTATTCATGAACCTAAAATGATGTTTGGCTAACGCCTAACCTCATTCTTCGGTTTCATTACCTGAGTAGAAGAAACTTTTTAGAAGACGACATAATTTTTTAAGATTAATAACGTACAATTATGTATCATGAATGATTATAAACGGATTTCTTTAAACCTTTTAGGGTATACGGCAAGATTAGATGTTATTGTGCTAAACATTAAAACTTCCCTAGCTTATTTTCGCTGTTCATGTAAAATAGATTACTATGAAAACAACAAAATTAATTACATTTTTATTTAGTGTACTCCTTGTATTTAGCGCTTGTGATGATAATAATAAAAACGGACTTCCAGACAATAACAGTCCAGATACAGATGGTATTGCTTATGTAGAAACTACAGAAATTCCAAATACCGTTTACAGCGCTATTATATCTATTTTAAATGCCAACGATAATATTGGAATTGTAGCCGAAGTCAATCATTCAGAAAACGCTTCTAACGCAGGGTTAACTTTAGATTTTACGAGAACCATATACTTTGGAAACCCAGCTTTAGGTACGCCCCTAATGCAGGATAATATACAAGTCGGATTAGATCTTCCGCAACGTATAACAGTCTATGCTGATGAAGACGGCGATACGGTTGTGACTTATAATACTGTAGATTATGTTGTGAATAGACATAATTTAGGAGATGTTGCTACCACTGAAACCATCGCCAATGCCTTGGCCAATATCGTTAATTCGGCCACTGGAGAAGATGTCATCTTAAATCCTGTAGATTCAGATGCTCCTGCTGGAATTATTACAGTGAACAGTCCGAATGATTTTGATACCACCTACGACCAAATTTTAAACACCTTAAACAGTTTAGATCCTATTACCGTGATGGCAGAATTAGATCATCAAGCCAATGCAGCAGGAGTTGACATGGTCTTAATGCCTGCAAAACTTATTATTTTTGGAAACCCAGTATTAGGAACACCTTTAATGCAGGAATCTCCTACAGCAGCCTTGGATTTACCTCAAAAAATGTTGGTTTATGAAGACGCTAACGGAGACGTTAAAATTATTTATAACGATCCGTACGAAATGGGCGACCGACATGATATAGACGATAACGCTGGGGATTTAGAATTAATTTCTAACGATTTACAAAACATTGCCGATTCTGGAGCTGCAGAATAGTAAATCTCTCTAAAATATTTTTAAATAAAACCCGGTAGTTTTAGTTCTAAACTTACTGGGTTTTTATATATTTCATGCACCTCACAAAAAAGTTCGGGTTCCCTCCCCTCCTATCCCTTCAACTCCGCTCAGGACAGGCTTTGGCTCGTATAATAAGCCCGCCTGAATGACAAAGTCGGGCAGGTGTTTATTCTTATGTAAGCTAATTCTATTACGTACGGAATATTTTAAAAGACTGAAAGACTTAGAAAACTGTTTTTTAATTGTTTATTGGTGCTTTATCTAAATAATGTATAGCATACGCATAACTTGCCTCTTGCCCGGCTTTAAGTTGTTTAACATTTGGAGTCATTTCCAAATTGATCTGTACACGCTCTGGACTCCAAAAAAGATTTAAATTTTCAAAAGTACCCGGTTTAAAACGTTGCTCAACACCAAATCCGGATTTCTCATTAAAATAGGCAAAGGAACCACCTTTAAGACCTTCTTTCATTATTGAATTTGTCCCTTCTGTTGGTTTTGCATTTTCCCAATCTTGGTTAACCTGCAACCAATTGTTAGCTTTAACATAAACACCAACTTCTTGAGGGTCTAAAGAGCCCGACCCTGCATTGTATTCTGGGTGTACGAAGAAATTAAAGGAACGGTCTATCTTTGATTTTAATGATGTTTCAAAGTGGATGCCATCTCCTTGGAGACTGATCGTACGCTCAATTCGTGCACCATCTATTGCCGTAAGTGCAATAATTACTTTTGTTGGGCTCTGCTCCACAATTTCATACCCCAAAATTCCATCAGGTTTTGGGCCATCTCCCTCTCTAACCCATTCTTCAAAACGAAAACGATCAAATGAACGCGTAGGCTGAACAACGTTTCGGCCTGTAGGCTTATAGGTCATCTCCACCACTTTAGCATTACTTTCAGGTAATACCACTAAACTCCAATAGTTATTTTCTAATTGAACTGCTTTCATACCTGAAAAAATATTGCGCATATTTTTTAGGTAGGTTTCATTTTTTACATATTCATTATCCATTATTACATTATACTTTGCACATAGATCAGTGTATTTATCCAATAAAGCCTCATCACCATCCTTTAAGGAAGGCTTGCAAAAACCATTTTCATAAGTAAGATTCATAGTCGCTACACTCAATTTTGCACGATAAACACATAGCGAAGCCTTTTCTACCCGAGTACGCACCTCTTCTGATTTTGCCAATGATAGCGCTTCCTTAAAAAAAGAATCTATTTGATCTACTGTTTCTGCATTTAAGCATAAAGGTGCTTCAGTAGTAAAAAGACCGGGATGCCTCTTTTCTGTTTCAATCAAATTGTGATAATAACTTAAGTAATTAATAATAGGCTGTGCGGCTTCCTTATAATGCATTCGACAAAAGTCAATTGTTTCTTGCCAACTATCGCGACCAGGTTTCCATAGACAGCGCGAAATTACATAGTTTCGTAAGTCACTTAACTCAGTAGAAAAACCATTTCCGGCTGCCTGCATAAATACGCCACGACCACTATTGTTTGCAAAATATTCCACATTATTTCCGATGGTTTGTAGATTTGGAAAAGGGAGAAGAAACGCCCTGAAATTGACATTATAATTCCAAATAAAGATGTTTTTGGCTATTTTATTCCAGTCATCCATATCGGTACTAAATTCTTCGTTCAGAGCGCAAGTAGGATCGTCAATCGCATGAAAATTACAACATTCAATACTACATAACATAAGCATAACATTGTCTCTAGGAGTTATTGTTTTCGGTGGCTTACGCGTGTATTCGTATGCATAAGTACCAATTAAAACCTCTGGATGCACTTTTTCAACACGCTCTGCAACATCATTGACAAAAGAAATCATGGTACCCGCATGGGATTCTTCTTGAGCATCTAGAGCAGCACAAGATTCGCAGGTACAGTAACTACCATTATCCATTTGTGCTACGTTAAAATTCTTTCTTGTGGGATCTTTCTCAATGGCCTCCAAAGTAGCCTTTGTTACAATGTCTAGAACGTCTTTGTTCGTTAAACATAATTGTGGTCCACCGCCATGCATGCTTACTTCTCGCCTTCCGTTGACCAAAGCATAGTATTCTGGATGTTCTTCGCCATAAATGGAAGGAGGAACAAGATTAGATACATTATGACTTACACGTATATACCCAGTAATACCGCCAAATTTCTCTTCACCTTTAACCGCATTAGTCCGCAGTTTAGCAGCAAACGAAGGGTTTTGGAGTGTTTCACCATAATGGGAAGAACGAAAAGCAAAAGGAGGAACGTAACTATAATTTTGCCCTTTGATCCTAAAATTCTCATTTTTCCCTTCCTCTGGATAGAAAGTATGATCATGGGTCAAGAATCGAACACCACAATATTTTTCAAAAAACTCATATACACCATAAAGTGTACCCCGAGGTTTACTCCCGTAAATAGCTATTTGATCCTTAGAAATATCGATATTAAACCCTTCTTCGCCAAGCTTTTTTGTATTCGTCCCTAAACCAACGTTAGCAGCTGCTTTAGGACCTATTAAAATGGTTTTTCCAATCTTTGATTCGGAACTGTCTATAGGCAACTCTTTACCTGTAAATTCTTTAAAAAGCCTCTGAAATTCCGTTGCAGCATACAATTCTGATGCTTTTGCGTCCGAACTGCAAAAGACCCCGTTAAAAGTGGACAAATTTGGCCCATCTGCGGGTAGCGCATCCCATTCTTCTTCTGAAAATGAGGATGCTACCTTTGGTGAACATTGTATTAAAGAACCCATTAATAGTATTAAAAACACCCCTTTTAAGATAGTATGTTGCATCTTTTCTTTCATTCCAATATGTATTTAGATTTGTGAAAATAACAATTTATTTAACAATAACACCGTTTGGTATATTTTCCGAGTCAAAAAGAAGTACGTTGATATACAAATCAGCCATTTCTTATCATTTAAAGAAATACTTAAAATTCAAATGAGCTGGAACAAACAAAAGAGGTTTATATCATGCTTATTGATTAGAATTGACTACCTTATAGAAATAGAATCTTTTAAATAGAGACACTCCTTTTCTAGTAAATTTCGTTGATGAATTGAATTTCCCTTTGGAAAATTTTCATATCAATTCTAAAAATTTGGCACTACATCCTGAATTGCGCAAATGCGAAATTTATCACCTATCTATTAAGAAATCCGAATGATTAAATCAAAAGAAAAGTAATCTATGCTTGCTTTTGGGTGGGATTATTTCCCTGTTGACAAACCTACCATTAGATGAGTTGGATAGCAAGAGCTATCAATTATGATACGTCCCGTGACTAAATAATGCTACAATTTTAAGTGTATGTATGAATACTAACTATAAAAAAAACAGTCTATCACTAATAGGAGCTGTAGCATTGGGCACTGGTGTAATGATTGGTGCCGGCATTTTTGCCTTATTGGGTCAGGTAGCTGAACTATCAGGTAATTTATTTCCATTTGCCTTCATTGCTGGAGCCATAATTTCAGGATTTAGTGCTTATGGTTATATCAAAATGTCAAATGCATTTCCATCCTCTGGCGGAATAGCTATGTATTTGGTCAAAGCCTACGGAAAAGGAACTGTTGCTGCATCTGGTGCACTTTTAATGGCGTTTTCAATGATAATCAATGAGAGTCTGGTCGCCCGAACTTTTGGCTCTTATACCTTACAGCTCTTTAATGTGGACAACAACAGTTTTTGGGTGCCAATACTAGGTGTAATACTTATTGTGGGTGCCTTTCTAATTAATATTTCTGGCAATGAAATTATTGGAAAGTCATCATTAATTATGGCTATCATTAAGGTTGGAGGTATCGCTATATTTGCAATAGGAGCTCTTTGGGCTGCTGGATTTTCTTTCCAGGATACTATTTCATTAAGCAATTCAACCAATTTTGCGACAACAGATTATTTAGGTGCATTGGCATTATCCATTTTGGCGTATAAAGGATTTACAACTATCACAAACAGCGGTGGAGAAATTGTAAACCCAAAAAAGAATGTGGGACGGGCCATAATAATTTCTCTTTCAATATGTACCGTAATATATCTATTAGTGGCGTTTGCAGTTTCCTCTAGTTTAACTATTTCAGAAATTGTAGCAGCCAAGGATTATTCATTGGCCGAGGCTTCGAAGCCTGCTTTTGGTCAATACGGATTATGGTTCACCGTTGGTATTGCAATAGTAGCTACCATATCTGGAATTATAGCCAGCATCTTTGCCGTATCAAGAATGACAACAATGTTAACAAAAATGAAGCTCATTCCTCATAAACATTTTGGTATGCCTGGGAATATTCAAAAACATATGTTGGTTTATGTTGCTGTTATTGCAATTGTGCTAACTATATTTTTTGATTTAAGTCGTATAGCATCTTTGGGTGCAATATTTTATTTACTAATGGACATCGGCATCCAATGGGGTATACTGCGAAATTTACGAAAGGAAGTTAAAGCTAATTCGGCCATAATTATAACTGCTATACTATTGGATATCATAGTCTTAAGTTCCTTTTTATGGATTAAAGCAAGCAGTGATATAACAGTCATAATTGTTGCATTAGTGGCTATGACACTTATCATTTTAGGAGAAAGATGGTTTTTAACAGCCAACAAAAACGACAAGGATTCAGCATAATAAATAATTTAAAATTAATAAAAATGAAAAACATGAAAACAATAGTAAAAACGCTACTGGTTATTACATTAATCGGTACAGTGGTTAGCTGTAAGTCAGCTTTCAATGCCACCGAGACATTGCAGGTCGATGAAAATAGAAATGCCATTTATCAAGAAATCATTTCAAACCCTATTCAGTTTACCAATTTCATCAGTGAGGCACAAAAAAGTGAAGAGGCCAAAAAGATATTGATGAAGGCTCATATGGAAAAGATGGAATCTGGAGATATGAAAATGATGATGGATAAAAATCCTGAAATGAAAGCAAAAATGCAATCCCATATGCAGATGATGATGGAGAAAAATCCGGAAATGATGCAAAAGATGCAATCCAAAATGCTCGATAAAATGATGGCGAGTGAAGAGGGTCGTAAAATGCTGATGGAAGAGATCCATAAAAACAAAATGATGAAAAAAGAAATGAAAACAAAGATGATGCAAATGATGGACGAAAACCCTGAAATGATGGAAGAAATGATGCAGAAAATGATGGAAAAAAATCCCGAAATGATGAAGAAGATGAAAGGAAAAATGAAGAATGAAGGATAATAAATTCCCGCACTAAAGATTGGGGAAAATTACAAATGAAAATATCAGCAACAAATAAATCAACTATTATGAGAACATTAGCGATTGTAATTATCGGGTTAGTAACCTTAACTAGTTGCAACCATAATACTGAAAATTCAGAAATGATGCACAATAATGGAAATTCCTATTATTGGGGAATGCATATGGGATGGTGGTTTTTTGCACTTCTAATTGTAATAATATTGATAATGGTATATATAAATTCCAAAAAAAGAAAATAATTATGGAGATATTAATAGCAGCAACCAAAACCTGTCAACACCGACCTGCACTTGAGAAGGTGCTTCAAGCCGCTTGGTTACCGTATAAGGTAATTTATGTTGAGGAGCATCCCGAATTCTTTGAAAAGCATCATTTGAAACACTCACCAATATTGCTTGTAGATGATGAAATTGAATCTGTTGGTATGCCAGAAACAGATAAAATTAATGAACTTAAGGCAAGAATTAAGGATATATCCGAGCGTAGAACACCTATAAGGGATGATAACCATATGATCCCCAAAAATATAGGAACAGTACCTGGTTTAGTCGAAGTTGACGTAACATGGGGACGTATTCAATCGATAAAGGCCGCACAACAGGTGCATACGGTGGGAGAGCTAGAAGTATATAATCACCACAAAAAAGGTTTGCCCATTATCGATGCGAGAAAACCCAATACTTCTGGTTCAGTAACTATACCCGGCTCAATAAATATCCCTTATAACGAATTGGTGGAAAGAATGGATGAATTGGACAAAAACAATCCCAGTATCTTTTTTTGTAATGGTCCACAGTGCCCACAATCGTCAACAGCTATAAATGACCTCTTGGATGCAGGTTGTTCAGCTGATAGAATTCTATACTACAGGGGAGGAATGCACGACTGGATCACTTTAGGACTTCCTGTACAACAAATTTGAAAATAGTAATGACTATTTCCAGTTGAAGAATGAATTTTAAGAACGATCGGAAATAGAATGAAATACGCTAACAATTATTAATTTAAAATTAAATATTATGAAAACAACAACAATTATTTTATTCGCAATTGGCTTAATAAGTCTATCCAGTTGCGAACAGAAAACAGCTACCAACGCCATGCTCGAAAATTCAGAAACAAGAACTGAACTTTTTGATGCGATTGCCAGCAATAACAATTACATGACAGAATTCATGGGCAACATGCAAGGTAACGACCATGCCATGCAGATGATGAAGGGAAACCAAAATTTAATGGGTAATATGATGAAGGGTGAAGGTATGAATATGATGAAGGACAGTGTCATGTCAATGAGCATGATGCACTCCATGATGAAAGATGGAAAAATGATGAATCATATGATGCAAATGATGCATAATGAAGGTAAGATGAGTGAAGATTGTATGAACTCCAGTATGAAGATGATGAACGATAAAGGAATGAATATGGGAGACATGCAAAATTAAAGATAAAATAAATAGTAATATTAAAACCAAGAAAGGTACTATAAAAGTTTAAAATTTATTTAAATGACACTATCCCGCAAACTGTGTAAGTTAAAAATAACCAGGGTTTGACTTTTATTTAAAGTCTGACCCTTTTTTCATAGATCGTAAGGAACTGATTTAAAATAATGCCCCAGTTCCTGATGGGCATTGACCATTTCTTGGTCGCCTCCCTTGTTGCCAAATATACGGATTTCATCACCGCATCATCGGTAGGGAACGAAAGTTTGTTCTTGGTGTACTTTCTGATTTTTCCATTGAGGTTCTCTATAAGATTGGTCGTATAGATGATCTTACGGATCTCCAAGGGAAACTCGAAGAATACGGTGAGTTCCTGCCAGTTGTCCCTCCAACTTTTTATGGCATAGGAATACTTGTTTTCCCATTGCCCTGCAAAGTCGTCCAGGGCCGCTTTGGCAGCCTCCTGGGTAGGGGCGTTGTAAATTTGCTTCATATCAACGGTAAATGCTTTTTTGTCCTTCCAGACCACATACCTGCAAGCATTTCTTATCTGATGTACCACACATATCTGGGTCTTGGATTCCGGGAATACGTTCTTGATGGTGTCCGTAAACCCATTGAGATTGTCGGTGGCCGTAATAAGGATATCTTCGGTGCCACGCGCCCTGATATCGGTCAGTACGCTCATCCAGAAAGCGGCCGATTCGTTCTTGCCGAGCCAAAGTCCCATTACTTCTTTTGTGCCATCCCTGCGGAGCCCTACGGCAATATAAACGGTCTTGTTGATGACCTTGGAGCTCTCACGTACCTTAAATACAATGCCATCCATCCAAACAATAAGGTAGACAGGTTCCAGGGGGCGGTTCTGCCAGGCTACGATATCGCCCGATACCTTGTCCGTAATCCTTGATATGGTCGAAGTGGAGACATCAAAGTTGTAGACCTCCCTTATTTGCTCCTCGATATCGCTGTTGCTCATCCCCTTGGCATAGAGCGATACGATAACGTTCTCGATCCCGTCGACCATGTTGCCCCGTTTGGGCACTATCATGGGATTAAAGGAAGCATCCCTGTCCCTTGGCACGGCTATTTCGGATTCCCCGAAAGAAGTACGTACCTTCTTTTTGGAAAACCCGTTTCTAGAATTGCTCTGATTTGATTTTTGGTGCTTGTCATAATCCAAATGACCATCCAACTCTCCCTCTAGCATCTTCTCGATACCACGTTTTTGGAGTTCCTTTAAAAAACCGTTGAGCTCATCCCCGGTCTTGAACTGTTTAAGAAACTCATCGTCGAATAATTCTTCTTTTTTCATAAGGTGTAAATATTTAAAATTAAACAAAAAAATAGCTGGGGCATGCCCCAGCTATTTTCTATTTACACACTTTATGAGATAGTCCTATTTAAATAATCCCATGCCACACATATTATGCTTCCCTCCTACACTTCGACTTCGCTCAGTGTAAACTCATCGCATAAAAAGTGTTTATTCACGAGATTTCTATTGTTTTCTATAGGAGTTAATGAGCCTCGCATAAACAAGGTTAGGCTATCGCATAACCTCGTACCTCGGTTGCATTGCCTTTTGAAAGAAGTTTATTTCTTAAAACAAAACATCTTAACTGCTTTTATTCAAAATCAATGCAAGGGCCATCTCTAAAAGCAACTTTTTTTCTTGAATAGATCTTTTTAAAGGCAGTTGGGCTAAACCTATTAACCTGCGCATCATCTCTATTCCGGCCACCTGAGCGAGTAATTGCTGGTTCAGCCTTCCTGGATACCTACTTTTTATTGTTTGGAGGCAATCTATATTCATCGTAATCATAATACTATGTGCCGCCAGTACCCCAATGTCAAATTCAGCAAATCCCATAAAGCTGAATTCTGGATCAATTAGGTAGATGTGGTCTCCTTTTGTCATCCAACTCCCGGGATAATAATCACCGTGCAAAAGTATATTGCCTTGGGACAGGTATTGTTCTCCCACCTTTGAAATCTCCTTTTTTAATGTTTCATCAGTCCTATACACAAAAGCGAGTTCCTGAAGTCCCTCCTGAATGGCATTCAGGGAGAAATCACTTTCCTTAAGAAAAGGTAGTACAAATATGTGTTGGTGATTAAGTAATCGCAATTCCATATTTTTAGGGTACTGTATAGGTATGGATTTATGGATTTGGGAAGCAATATCCAAAAGCTGATGGAGTTGGGAAGTGCTAATATTTCTATCATCATACAAGTATGACATATCCTTACAATCCCCTAAGTCTTCCATTATTAATAAATGGTTGTCCACATTATAGGTTAGAATTTTAGGAATATGTGGTTCAATAGCTTTATTTGTAACTGCTTTGTAAAATTGATGTTCTACATCTATACGCTCAATGGGCGCCGTTATCTGTGGGTATTTTTGAACAAAGGGCCGCGATTGCTTTACAATAAAGGAACGCCTATTGGTACGGATCCTAAGGACAACGTTCATGTTTCCCTCACCAGGCTTTTCCACAGAGAGAATTTGTTCGTGTTTTGAATCAAAAAAACCAATAGTATTTAAACAAGTCCCGAAATCTGAAATTGAAGTGGTAGCATCTAGGTACATACTGTATTTTTTATATTTTTTTAAAGCTTTGCCAGAAATCTGTTTTCATAATTTCTACATCTATTTCTGTATGGATGTTTATTAAGCGTTGCGTATTTTCTATAGGCGTTAAAAAAGTTTCGGTTTTTGATAATTCGGGACGGGCGAGTGCTTCTATGATAGCGACATCCCACATAATCCAGGTGCTCTTTTCCGGATCTTCTTTGGTCCACCAGCGTTCATAGGTTTCCCATCGGTTTATCAGATAATCGGAGATACCTCCCCTATTTTTTAAATTATTATCTACTTCTGCTTTTGTAAACACAAGGTACTGGCTGGTAGTTGCTGTCATTATATTAAGATCAAGACCTTTGGTATTTAGAAGAATCTCTACCGCTTTAGGGTCATTTCCTGTATTGAATTCCTTTTTGTTATACGAATTGGTTTCCACATTATGCCAAAAACCGAGATAGTGTACTTTCAATTTTGGTATGATGGAGGGATCCTCCAAAATTGCACTGGCAACATTGGTACAAGAACCTAAAACCACTACATTCAATTTTTTACCGGCAGGCAATTTATGCGCCATGTCCACTATAAAATTCGAAGCAGGAGAACTAGCTGGTTCTACGCTATTCTTTATGGGTACATTACTCCCCAAAGGCAGAGGAATGGCGTTCTGCCCCATTAACCGAAGTATTCTTTCATTAATTCTTTGGCTTTCATAAACCGTACTATCTGTTGCCAATGGTGAGGTATGAAACTGTGCTGAAGTAATGCCTAGAATATTGAATTTGGGCTCTGCAATTGCTCGTACAATGGCATAAAGATCATCTACTTCATTTGCCGTATCGGCATCAATAATGACGGGTAAACGCAACTCTTTAACCTGGGCTTCTACAGTAACATGTACGAAAAGGAATAGTGGAATTATAAATTGAAGCAAAGAGATGTGAATAGCTTTACGAAAATTTGGGGTTTTAAATGTCCGGAGTTTATTATTTTGCTTCTGCATTCATTCTTTCTATAACTGTTCATCCTGCGTTTGGTCGTACAAATTGTTCGAACATTACCTGTCGTAATATTGAAAAGTCCATGAATTTTCAAATAAGCGATTTATTGGGCACCAATAAAAACAACAGCGCTTGTCTCAAATTCAAAAGATTGAGAAGCTTGGGAATTTTGAGAGCGTTAATGCGGTTGGTAAATCTTATGGCTAGCGCTACATCTCGCCGCCAAAATAAATCAGCCACTGGCTAAGCTATTTTGCCAGTTGTATCTATAATTTACTAATGTGATTTCCATTGACTTTTTAAAGATATTCGTGAATGCTTTGCATTTGCCGTGACGCCAATACTGAGCGCAGTCCAAAAATCGACTTTTTAGGAGATTCACAAACACCATTAAAATTCATCAATATATAAAGCTGTGATTAAATGCAAAAACCTTGTGGAAAAGTAATAATGAGAGCTTACGGTTTTTTAAAAAACCGTAAGCTCTCACAATGATTACCATACAAGTAATAGGGTAAGAAAGTTCAACCAAAGTTTCAATTTAGTTGTCAATTTCTTGGCTTCTATGCGAATGATTCCAAATTCGGAAATACGCATTCTGATCTAGGTTTGCAAATACCGTTACTTCGGCAATTTCTTCTGTTCCAAATATGTCAGGAAAAAAACTTAAATCACCAGTTGCTAGCATAACTACATCAACTGTTCCTGAATCACCAGCAGTAAGAAGCTGATCATTCAATGGCAGTGTCACAGAATTTCCTGCCTGAGGTCTTGCATGATCTCCGGCTGAGATTCGGACCTGTAAATCACTAAATCTAATGTTCGGACGTCTACTGTGTAAACTGGAACTTTCAGCAATGTTTGTAATTGTTACTCTCATCGTAAATTCTTCTCCTACGTTAATGTCGTTTCCTTGTTTACGTATGATAGAATGTGAGATTCGGAGAAGACTACTAAAATCTCTCCATGTACTAATTGCGCTCATAATAAATAATTTATAAGTTTTACTCCTACTCTGTTATGGCTTTTCGGATTCCGCCGTTAATTTTCTATTATCATTATAATCATCAAGGGAGGTTCTTTCGTATCTGTCGTAATTAGCGCCAATAATGAAAAGTTTTCAGCAAATTGAAAAAATGTAAATACCTGAATATCAAAGCATATATTTTCTCCTTAAGCGTAAATTATTTCCAATGTATACAGAGGAGACAGAACCATTTTTATTCCCTATACCATTAAAATAACACCAATTATAAAAATAGATTTATACTTCAGCACTTTATGGTTTCAACCACATCAGCTCTTAGTTTGGATGCTCCCATATCACCATAAATGAGTTCAGAAACGAAATCTATTTAATTTGTTGCCATAGTATTTAGTTTATAAAAAAAAGTTTTATTTTCTAAAGGAGGGATACCAGTTCAGATATATCATTTTAAAACAAGAGGAATTTAACCTTTGTAAAATGAAGAATAAGTGTTCAATCTAAATTCAGGGAGGAAGTGTAACTATAGTTCAAAGCTGTTAATCACAAAAAAACTATAGAACCAGACAAGGTTATATTCAAATCTTAGCTTTAAAGTAGTCAAAAACATAGTTTGCTATTTATCGTATTGTATAATTTGTAGGAAATACTGTATATATTGTAGGTTAAAATCTTACGAACATGTTCTAGCGTTTAGTCAGTTTTCCCATTAAATCATCTATAGGTCAGTTTTAAGAACAATTTTTTTTTTTTAAATGATTTGAAGAATTTGGTAAATTACCATTCCATTCACATTTACAAATTACTTGTCTATTGTTTTATTTTTGTATTTGTGAATCTTGATTAAGATTTGGCTACCGCCTAATCTCCTTCGTCGATTTATTCATAGCTAGTTATTCTAAAGTAAGGAATTCATGCACCTAACGAAAAAGTCAGGTGTCACTCCCCTCCTACTGCCTTTCAGTTAATAAGTGGCTTGGCATTAACCACTTTTGATGTGCCGGCCAAAAGAATACTGTCACCCGTTACACTAGGACACCCAAAATTCAAAAAAGCCGTAACTTACCCCTTTAACATTAAGAAAAATGACTAAGTATAAACATATTTTCGAGCCGCTGGATTTAGGATTCACAACCCTTAAAAACCGAATTATTATGGGTTCCATGCATACCGGATTGGAAGAGGAAAAAAATGGCTTTGAAAAAATAGCAACCTATTATGCGGAACGTGCCAAGGGTGGGGTTGGTTTAATTGTTTCTGGTGGCATTGCACCTAACGTTCAAGGCTGGACAGGGCCCTTTTCGGCACGGATGAGCACAAAAAAACACGCAAAACATCATAAAGTAATTACAGATGCAGTGCACAAAGAAGGCGGTAAAATATGTATGCAGATTTTACATGCAGGACGTTACGGATATCATCCTTTTGCGGTTGCTCCGTCTGCCATAAAATCACCAATTTCTCCCTTTAAACCTTTTAAACTAAAGCCATCAGGCATTAAACGTACCCTTCGCGACTTCATTAATTCGGCCAAACTATCAAAATTAGCAGGTTATGATGGTGTCGAAATTATGGGTTCGGAAGGGTATCTAATCAATCAATTTATTACTGAAAGAACAAATAAGCGAACCGATAATTATGGTGGAAGCTATGAAAATAGAATGCGTTTGCCCATAGAACTAGTAAAGCAAACCCGCGAAGCCGTTGGAAAGGAATTTATCATCATCTATCGTTTATCCATGTTGGATCTGGTAGAAAAAGGAAGCAGTTGGCAAGAAGTAGTAGCCCTGGGCAAAGAAATTGAAAAAGCGGGTGCCACTATTATAAATACAGGCATTGGTTGGCACGAAGCTCGTATACCCACCATTGCAACATCAGTGCCAAGGGCAGCCTTTACCTGGGTTACCAAAAAAATGAAAGAAGAACTTTCCATTCCACTGGTTACTTCCAACAGAATAAATATGCCAGAAACGGCTGAAAAGGTATTGGCAGAAGGGCATGCGGACCTGATCTCCATGGCACGGCCGTTTTTAGCGGATTCAGAATGGGTAAATAAGGCCGAAGCCAATAAATCGGACGAAATAAATACCTGCATAGGCTGTAATCAAGCGTGTTTGGACCACGTATTTAAACGAAAAGTAGCCAGTTGCTTGGTAAATCCAAGAGCATGTCATGAAACGGAACTAAACTATCTTCCAACGGAAAAAAAGAAAAAAATTGCTGTGGTAGGCGCTGGTCCTGCAGGTTTGGCGGCGGCAACCGTAGCAGCACAACGGGGACATGAGGTTACCCTTTTTGATGCCGATAAAGAAATAGGAGGACAATTCAACATGGCGAAGCATATTCCGGGGAAAGAAGAATTTTATGAAACCATTCGGTATTTTAATACCCAATTGGCATTGCATCATGTAACTGTAAAATTAAATACGCGGGTAGATGCGGAGGCTTTAAAAAACCGCAATTTTGACGAGGTAATAATAGCTACAGGAATTAAACCAAGAACTCCAAAAATTGACGGTATAGATCACCCTAAAGTTCTAAACTACATTGATGTTTTAAAGTTAAAAAAACCTGTTGGCAAACGTGTTGCCGTTATTGGTGGTGGTGGAATTGGTTTTGATGTGTCAGAATATTTAGCACACGAAGGAGAAAGCACCGCATTAAACATTGACGCTTGGTTAAAAGAATGGGGAATAGATAAAACAATGAAGGCCAGGAGTGGAACCGAAGGTGTAACGGCAGAAGTTCCTCCATCACCAAGAGAAATTTTTATGTTCAAGCGCAGTAAGGGTAAATTTGGTGGTAACTTGGGCAAAACTACGGGTTGGATCCATCGTGCTACCCTGAAAAAGAAAAATGTACAGTTTATCAACCAGGTGCAGTACACAAAAATTGATGATAAAGGCTTGCATTATGTTCAAAATGAAGCAGAGAAAGTGCTGGCGGTGGATAACGTTATCATTTGTGCCGGTCAAGTACCCTTTGCAGCATTGGTAGCCCCTTTGGAAGCAAATGGTATAAAAGTGCACATAGTTGGAGGTGCGGATGTGGCGGCCGAATTGGATGCCAAACGCGCCATAAATCAGGCCAGTAGATTGGCCGCTACCATTTAATGATGAAAAATATACATTCAATTACAAAACTAAGGCATGATCATACCTAAACTACATTATATATCTCAGGGAAATTCACCAACAGCGCATTTGGAAAACATACAAAAAGCGTGTACTTCTGGGATAGAATTAGTGCAATTGGACTTAAATAATGTTTCAGATAAAAAAAAGCTCAAATTGGCCCAAGAGGCTAGAGAGATCACGGCTCATTTTCAAACCAGATTAATTATTAACAACCATTATAAAATAGCAAAAGAAGTTAAGGCAGATGGGGCCTATTTAGAACAAAAAGATGCCGACCCTACCCTAGCTAGAAAGCAGTTGTATACTTGGCAAATGATTGGTGGTAACGCAAATACCCTGCAAGATTGCGAAAGATTAATTGCGAAAGAAGTGGATTATATTTGTTTAGGTCCCTTTAGGTCGGTAACCACCAAAAACGCATTAAGTCCGGTTTTAGGCTTAAACGGGTATACGGCGATTATAGAAATCTTAAAATCCGATACCCCAATTCTTGGTTTTGGAGGCATTACCATAGCAGATGTTGCCCCTATATTGGAGACGGGCATTACTGGACTTGCCGTCTCGGGAGAAATTACCCGAAATTTTGATAGTATAAGAACCTTCAACCAATTACTTAATGCCTCCTCAACGGAAGAGAAACGTTATACATTTGAATAAAATAAGAGCGATTTTTTATACATGGTTGATTATGTTAAAGTCAGGAATATATGCACCTCACTAATAGCTTGGTGAATCTCCCCTCTTACAGTAGACTCATCTAATACGCGTTTCTTTACACCCCTAAATTTAAAGGATTGGGAATCTTTGGAATATTGAGCAAGCTAGGGTGGTGGTCGAAAAAATATGGAGAAAGCCCTAATACCCTACCGCGCCAACTTGCACAAAAAAAGGGAAGCCCACTGGGCTTCCCTTTTTTGGTAGCGTAATATAACCTTACTCAGCCTGCGGTGCACTTATGGCATCAACATATCTACCTGCCCAATAAGGCAACAAATAGATATAGGGGGCATATTCCCGGTTGCCATCACTTCCGCCATTGTTTCGGTACGCTCCATTGTGCAAATGGAGTGTCCTCTCGTCACCTGGCAACACCTCGCTATAGGTTTGGTCTCTAAAATTAGGTTCAATTTTCGTCAGGTCTTTACGGTGCTCATTATCAATTTTCCAATCGATAAGATCCATGGGGAACTCGCGCAACCACCAGGCCGATTCTTCACTATCTATATTTTGCCCTCCAGAAAGTGCAAAAAGATAATTCCATAACGGATTCTTTTCAGAGCGTTCTACTTCCCAATGACTTTTTACCGAATTAAAATGCGCTTCTTTTTGTTCCTCCGAAAAGGAATAATTGACAAAAGTGGGAATGGTCAAAAAATACATTTCATCATCGGAATGATTCCAAGTATTACTTAAATCCTCTCCTTCTACAAAGCCTATGACCGAGGCCGGTCTATTGGCATTCTCATCATATCCATATTTTTTTATCAACTTTTCAGCCCCCTTTTTATATTTTTTGTCTTTTGTAAAATGATAGGCTGTTTGCAAGAAGGACAAAATAAGTGTCGAATTCAGTCGGCGATCCCCTACATTGATAGGAAATCCATTCACATAATCAGGATTCCATTTTCCCCAGGCGGTAGGCTTGCCGTTCCAATCCACCAAGTGCCAATCGTTATCCATAATATGGTCCATCTCTATTTTTATTTGGTGTATCGCCCTATCTCTCCAAGCCTTATCGGGTGCCAATTCAGCAAAAAGTGCATACACGAAAAAATGGCCGCAGGATTCATCGCTGCTAGTGGTGGACTTCCATCTCCAAATTTCATCATCTGATAACTGCCAAATTCTTCCGTTTTCTTTTACATATTTCTCTCTCCACTCTTCTGAAAATCCGTTGGCATGTAGCCCCACTTCATAGCCATCTCTTTCAAAAGACCTTGCGGGAAACCCTTTTAAGTCGGGAAGTGCCGTTAACCTCTCCATGGCCTCAAAAGCTTCGTAGGCATTTAACTTGGCATCTTCCGACTTGGTAACGGCATAACGAAATAACTCACCTGCCAAATACATGGATGTCCAAAGTCCGTCATTATCGGTATCATGAAAGAAGCCAGTAGATAGGTCTCCTGGCGTTTTCATGGCTAAATCTGAGGTAAAACCATACCTAATATGTCGCAACCGCTGAATTTCTTGAAAATAATCCGCTTTTTGCGCTAGTGTCATAGGCACAAAGTCAATTTTGCTCATCCCCTTTTGGGTCAGGACCAGAACACTTCCGTCAGGACCTTCTGACATGTCGATCACCTGATCGTCTACCAGCCATCGTTTTGAAGCGTAATAGTCATATTTGCCATCTTCACGTAGTTTAAAGGCACCTTTGGTTGACCCGAACCATAAGCTACCGCGAATATTTTCTACACTTGTAATTTCTGTCCATGGTAATTTTTGGTCCAATTTAATTAAGGCAAATGTTTTACGGTCCAAAACCTGTATCCCGTTGGTAGTCCCCAAAACAATGGTATCTTCATAGAAACTGAATGCGGTTAAATTATTGGCGTCAAATACCTTCTTTACCGTTTTTAAACGACTATCCACCTGGTACAGTCCCGCTGCAGTCAAAAGCAAAAATTGACCAGAATTTGGGTCATACTGTACAGATATCGGATTAAGGCTATTGATGGAGGATCTCCATACTTCTTGGTTGTTCTTAAAAATAGCAAAATCGCTTTCTCCTGCTATCATGGTCAAAAAATCAGGGCCTATGCCCATAGCCTTAGGAGCTTTTATATTATGGTCGATGTATAACTTGCCTGCCCAGGCATTGCTCAAAACCACCTTGTCTGTCAAATAAACAAATTGACCTTGATACTCGGTCAATGCAACAATGTTCATGTCGATCACAGGTCTATATTGTACATCTTCTCGCATTCTTTTTTCATGTGGGAGCAGTAGCCCTTGGTTGGACAGCACTTTAATGGCCTTATTTCGATCACTGGCAATTTGAAGCAAATCTACATTCCCCTCACTCTCTTCCAAAGAGAACTTATCAGCGCTATCTTGCAAAAAAGGCTGATCGGCAGCCGTTTGTGCCTTGGTTACGAACCCCACTAGTAAACAAAACCCTAAGAATAAATTTTTCATATGTAGCTATTTATTGTTTTAAAACTGATATACTTCGACTACGCTCAGTACAGGTATGTTATTCACATATCGTCATTGGTATTACTACCAATTTTCGGTTATGCTCATTTCATAATTTTTATCAATTGTACAATCGATAAAAATAAATGGTTGTAAGTTAAGAGGTATCACTATTCTTGATGAATACTTATAGTATTTTACCCTAGGTAAATTTTAATAATTAAAAAATTAAAAATAAATTTTATAGGTGATTCAGGTATCTTCGAAAAGACCAACAAAGCTGCTGCTTCAAAATACATAGGTATACCATCAATAAGAAATACCTATTTTGAAAATCGCCTTCTAAGTACAATAGATTTTGCTGGCTATAATTTGGTCTTGGGCATTAAAGGTCTATCAGAATATAAGCTAATATTCTATGTATTTAAGTCAGAAATGAAAGATGTAAAAGTGTAGAATAGGGTTTGTATCCAAAGTAAATCTATTTTCCAGTAGGAATTAAATAAAAATTATACTTAGCGGAATTAATACCATTTAACACCCATTATCTCCCCTCCTATCCCTCCTTTGCTAAAAGGGATTCGTAGAACACCTGGCCCCATCTCAGACATTATAGTTCATATTAGTACAAAAAAAATTGGCTCTACAGTTTGAGAGCCAATTTGTGCCTGGTAAAAATTAAAAGGATGCTGCTTAAAAAAAGAAGTAACCTACAGAAACTTGTAATACCCCATTTCTGTATTTATCCGAAGCACCATCTACACCATTAATATTAGATAACCCAAAATCGTACCGTGCCCCAAAATTAAGTCCGTTGTTTAGTTTATATCCCAATCCAAGGTTTACACCAAAATCAATGGTTTTGAAATTATCTTTTACGTCTACATCTTCATATTTTCCGGAAAGTAAAAACCCAATTTGTGGACCAGCTTCCACACTAAACCCTTTTGATAAATAATATTTACCCATTAACGGAAGATTCAAATAATTTAATGCCACTACATCTTCGCCAATGCTATAACCTTGAATAGAATACATTAGTTCCGGTTGAAACGACAGTTTTTCGCTAAATGGCATTTCGGCGACAACACCAAAATTAACTAGGCTGGTTATAGGGTCTAGGTCTCCCGTATTGTCCCCATAGATCGAGGCAAAGTTAATGCCCACTTTAGCACCGAGGTGAATGTCTTGGGAATGTACATTTGCCAATCCAAAAACGGTCAAGGCGGTAACGAGTAATAATTTATTCATTCTTTAAAATTTAAATTGTTCAAAGCAAAAGAAGATGTTTTTAAGGGTCTACTCTTATTTTTTATAAACGTATTAACGTTTTTAACCAATTTTAACAAGCGTGTTGGCAGGCCGGCATTGGGGTAACCTGAAATTAAATAGGTTCTTATTTAACTTCAGATTACATTTATCTCAGACTATGATGACATTAACTTTTAAGAATTTTTTGGAGATATTGCACTGCTGCAATTGTACTAAAGCTTTATCTCTGTTTGCTATAATTACTTTATTTAAAAAATGTTCAGTATTCAACCCACAAAAAAAAGCCCATCTAAATTAATAGATGGGCTTTTATAAAACTTGAAGTATATGTATTAGATAACTTTTACGTTTACCGCGTTTAAGCCTTTGTTTCCTTCTTGAAGATCAAATTCAACTTCGTCGCCTTCGCGAATCTCGTCTATTAATCCTGAAATGTGTACAAAGTGATCTTTTTCAACTCCTTCTTCAGTGATAAATCCAAATCCTTTAGACTCATTGAAAAATTTTACTGTTCCTTTACTCATTGTAATATTTATTAAATTTATAATACTTACTTAAAAGGCAAATGTCGTGCCAATTTTTTTAATACACAACTATTTACCTTTAGAATTTCATAATAGCCAAAAAGAAGACACAATTAATAGGTCTCCCCTACCTTCTATTTATACCACATATCCTCATTTTTGCACTCATAATTTGTCAAAATTAAAAAATGCGTTGATAGACCCAAGTATTATCAGGTGTCCTAAAAAGGTTGAAGTACGTTTTTAGCTATCTTCTATTCTCAAAGGTGAATGATGTTCGTGAACCATTTTCCACCCATTATCTGTCTTCACAAACAATAGCGTTATTTGGTCATTTACTACAACCAAGTCTTCTCCGAATTTAAGGTGGAAATCAGAGTGAAAGGTTAAATTGGCTACATCACCATAAACTGCAATCTGTAAATCATTCGCATCAAACTTCACTACTTCGGTTACTGCACCAAAAACATTGCGTTCATGTGCTTCATTGGCTTCACCTCCATTTCTTGCTTCTCCATTTTTGAATTCGGTAAACTTAGGACTGTAAGCATGGAAGGAAATTAATTTATCCATATCTCCGTCTTTTATGCTTTGAGCAATAGCCCCGAAGGTTTCCATTACTTCTTGTTTTGCCTCAGGAAATTCGGGAAGTACCAACTCTGGAGGTTCAATTGAACCAACTTTGGGTGGACCGTCATCGTCAGTGCAGCTGACAAGGACAAGACCAATAAGTATAACAAATAATTTTATATATGTTTTCATAATTATATCTATTAAAAAGGTTAACATCAATTGTTTAACATTGTGTAATTCCAAAGAATATCTCTACTCCTTAGCTTTCCATGATGGATAGCCAATACTTGCATCCAAGGCCATTTCTTAATTTGATAATTGGTAAAAAACATTTTGCCTTAATTATTTAATGGGGAATGATGTTCGTGCACCATCTTCCAACCGTCTTTAGTATTCACAAACAATAAAGTAATTTGGTCGTTTACAACAACCAGGTCTTCTCCGAATTTTAGCTGAAAATCAGAGTGAAAGGTTAAATTGGCCACATCTCCATAAACGGCTATCTGTAAATCTTTGGCATCAAATTTTACTACTTCGGTTACAGCACCAAAAACATTGCGCTCATGTGCTTCATTTGCTACATCCCCATTCCGCGGTTCTCCATTTTTAAATTCTGTAAACTTTGGACCGTAAGCATGAAAAGAAATTAGCTTATCCATATCCCCATCTTTAATGCTTTGCGCAATGGCGCCAAAGGTTTCCAATACCTCCTGTTTTGCTTCCGGAAACTCATTGTTAATTAAATCTGTTTTACTTTCCTGAGTTTCCGTTTTAGTAGTGAAACCTGTAAGTAAAATTCCAAAAATCATCATTACTGTTACTATTAATTTTGTTTTCATAATCTTATATTTAATTGATTCTTAACAAAAGTAGAATAGAATAATTTTCTATAAACCTACATTTGGACCAAATAAATGCACTTTTAGATCAGAAGAAATTTAACAAATAACTAATTGATAATCAGAATTTTATTGATGTGGAGTAAAGTTTGAAGGCAGAATTCCATATTTTTTATGAAAACATTTGGAAAAATAAGCAGGACTACTAAAACCGGTTTGATACGCTATTTCAGAAATATGGCAGTTTTGTATTTTTAGTAATTCCAGGGCTTTGCTTAAGCGATAATCCCTTAAAAACATATTTGGGGACTTGCCCACCAAATTCATAATTGTCCTATATAGTTTAGATTTACTATACCCTAAGTTTTCCTCAAAATCACTAACGCTTATATTCGTTTGCAACCATATTTTTTCGGTGTAGGTCATTAATTGTGTCAAGAAATTTTCATCTGCAGAATTCAAAACAGTAATAGTTTTGTCTTTCGTTAAAGGCTTATTTTGGTTTTCGCCTTCATAAAGATCCTTAACTGTTGCAGTAATAGAGAAATCACCTTTGGCAACATCACTTAAATAATCTGATGTTTTTATAGTATCCTCAAAAATACTTTCTTTTTCAGTTACCGGAGTGCCAGCACTAATTCCTATTTTAAACTCTAAGTCTGGTGTAAAGACTTCATTATAAGACTCTTTAACTTTTATCCCACAATGTAAGGCATCCGTAACCGAGTCAAAAGATATCAAAAAGGTATTTGCTTCATGTTTTACAATACGTCCGTTATAATTGGACGTCAACGTTTTTATAGATGTTGTGTAACCTCTAATAGCTGCTTTTAATATGTTTATTTCGGTATCTCTTAGGGTTATAGGTTTTATTTTAACGACCATTAGAGTTCTAAAAGCAGGGTCATTAATAATGTTTAGGCTTATATTTTTAGATTTTTCAGGGTCCTCAATACGTCCTAAAAAAGATTCAACAATAGTATCATTAACCTCAATAATACGTGTTGGAATAGCGCCATGGGCATTTTCATGCAAATCTATAAGCGCTTGTTTGTTTGGTGCCTCTATTAAACAGAAAGCCGTTTTTCTTTTTTCATCACACCAATACGTTAGTCCACGACAATCGTATTTGTGCTCAATATCCAAATCGGCTTGATGCATTTCTGCGACATGTTTAGATGTAATGCCTTCAGGTAGGTTATGTAAATCCAAAAATAATGGCATAGTATTGATTTTGAGTATAATATACATTAATTTTCATTGTTTGGATTCAAAAAACAGATTTTATCGTCTTTGACTTTTGAGCAATAATTGTATTTTTTGCAAGCAAATACCTTATTTTATTTCCATTCCATAGACATTTTACTTACCACCATGTCAACCCCATATTTTTGCCTTATATCAGCTTCGAATTAAAGGCAAATGAACTACCTCGAGGCAGAGCCATCGAGGTATCAAAATAAACGTAATTGATTCTTATGTATCACGCTATATTGAGATTTTCCCTGGTTTTGGAGGTATTTCTTAATTACCTCTTCATTCGCATA